>Ga0209448_10000003_pt1 | contig 82378 bp, 74 predicted proteins | sample BogFormECP14_OM2_FD_188245 | JGI IMG/M metagenome (GOLD analysis project Ga0209448, IMG submission 188245) | Bog forest soil microbial communities from Calvert Island, British Columbia, Canada - ECP14_OM2 (SPAdes) (version 2) | ecosystem: Environmental > Aquatic > Freshwater > Wetlands > Bog ... | reverse complement strand
CTATACATCCGCGCATAATTAGCAGGACATAAGATAGGTACATCTGGCATACTCCTGGAAGGAGGTGCCATGGTTCCACGAATTCTTTCCTTACACCCGAAGACATATAAAAGGTTAATCCGCTTGCGCAAAGAAGCAGAACGGGACGGAGCCTACCGGGTTGCCAAGCGTTTGCAAGCCGTGGTGCTGAACTCGGAAGGACGCACGAGCGGTGAGTTGGCCCATCTACTCGCCGCGCCACGTTCGAGGGTCTCGGAGTGGTTAGCACACTACCAAGCTTATGGCGTGGAAGGGTTGCTCGAAGGGCATCGCTCGGGCCGGCCAGTGGAGCTAACCTCGGCGCAGCGGAAACAGCTCGACGACATTCTCGACAGCGGCCCGGTAGCCTACGGCTTGGATACCGGCATCTGGACCTCTCCCATGATCGCCTGGGTCATCGAGGAGGAATTCGGCATTCATTATCATCCAGGCCATGTGCGCAAGTTGCTCCATCATTTGGGCTTCTCCGTGCAGCGCCCGCGTCGCGTGCTGGCTCGAGCCAACGCTGATCAGCAAGATCGCTGGCAGCGGTACACCTATCCCAGCCTTAAAAAAAAACGCAGCAACAAAACTGGGCGTTGATCTTCACCGACGAAGCCAGCTTTCGCCAAGATTCTACCCTGCACGCCACCTGGAGCCGGGTTGGTTGTCCCCCAGAAGTTCCCGTGACCGGGCAGCGCAAGAGCGTGAAGATTTTAGGCGCGATTGAATTGTGGAAGGCTCGCTTCCATTACCGGCAAGACACCGTCTTCAACGCTTCCACGTACTTTGCTTTCCTGGAACAACTGGCTCGCAGCTATCGACGGCAGGGAGCCGTGCTCATTCAGGACAACGCGACATACCACAAAGATGGCGACGTATGGGCTTGGTTCGCTGCCAATCGTCACTGGCTGGAAGTTCATCAACTGCCACCCTACTCACCGGAACTGAATCCGACTGAGCGATTGTGGAGATACACGCGCCAAACGGGGACTCATAATCGATACTTCCCGGACGAGAAGGAATTGACCGGCACGCTGGTTCGCGTATTCGGCGAGATGCGCACCTATCCGGAACTCATGCGGCCCTATTTGCAATCTTTTTTGTAATCATTATGTCCTTTTATTTATGCGCGTCTGTATAGAGCCCGCGCGACGACCATTCCGCCCACGCACAAGGCAGCGATTGCTCGCGCAGAGTCTCGCTGCGGCCCGCCATTTTTCACCGTGCTGCGCTCCAGCACGCTCACCATTGCTCGAAACACCGTCTCAAACGCCCGCTTTGTGCTCGCGCTGCCGCGCGCCACGTCCGTCGGCAAGCCCGTCATCGGGCACGAATTCTCCACGTCCTCAAAATGTTGCCGCGACAGATAGGCCCGTACCACTTGCGGCCCCACGTCGCCTGCCGCCAAGTCCACCTCCACTCCTTCCCAGCAACTCTTCCATTCCGGGTCCGTAAAGAAGCAGCCAAGCAACTCCACATACAAATCGCTCTTGCTACTCGAAGTAGCTATAAAAGCCGCCGTGCGTCAGCCCCGCCCCTGCCATAATTTATTTCAAAGACACATTGTCAAACCATATCGGTTGAACGGTCTCCACGCGCTCTGTACGATCTTTTTCCTCACCTCGTTTCGGTGTCCTGCGGGATTGGGCATGGCTGCCTCCCATTTTTTGGTTTTTTTGTTGCGCCAAAGTATCCCTCAAACAGCACCGCCGCTCCACCAAAACATTATCTTGAACATATTTTGACTCCGTGGTTCCATGCACCAGAGTTCACCGCGAACAAAATCCCGCAGCAAATGGAGAGTATTTATGACGAACGCCTGGAGATTTCCTTGGCCAGCAAATCCGACACGCCGCCAGTTGATCGCAAGCGTGACCATTGCTCTGGGCAGCGTCGGTTTGGCTTCAACCGAAGCTTTTGCGCAAGCCGCCCAAGAGATTTCTCATACCGAGGATGCCATTCACCAGGAGCCCGTTTTCAAAGCCAGCCGCAAACGCGTCTATGAAGCCCTCACCGACGCCAAGCAATTCCAGAAAGTCACGCAACTCAGCGCCGCCGTGCAGTCCGGCATGGCGAAAGGAAACATTCCGGCGGAGATAGTCGCCGAGCCAGGCGGCCCGTTCAAATTCTTCAACGGCTTTATCGTCGGACGAAACCTGGAACTCGTGCCCAACGAGCGCATCGTCCAAGCCTGGCGAGTGGCCTACTGGCCTGCGGGTGCCTGGTCGCTCGTCAAGTTTGTCCTGATCGAACAAGGTTCCGACACCAAGCTGATTTTCGACCACACCGGCTTCCCCAAAGGCGACGCCGACCATTTGCTCGAAGGCTGGAATGGCAACTACTGGCAACCTCTCGCCAAATTCCTGGCTCAACCGTAGCCCAAACCGCACCGAACAGAGCCGTCTTTAGGGGCCCTTCGGTTGTCGGCTCTGACTTGCCTGTTCCAGCTAAACTCCTCGAGGCGCCTGCGCTCGCCCCTTCCACTGGCCGCCCTTACCCATCCAGAAGCGCACGGCAGACAGCCAAGTTGCATACGTGTAGAACACGGCAGTCAACGGCAGCAAAGGCGCCCAAACGATCGAAATCCCATAAAAACGGACGGTGGACAGGAAGGACAGAGACATCAAGAGCCACGCGGCGAACCCAAGCAACCGAGCCGTCGAATCATGCGCAAAAAGTAGAATCACTGGAGCAACGTAGGTCAGAAACATTGCCGCTAGCGTTCCCGTCAGGAGGAGCGCCGAGTAGCGCAATTGCGTAAACGCCGTCCTTGCAATCAGATCCCGAATCTCCCCGAAAGTCCCATAAGCACGCAAACTTGTGCTCTTTCGTGTCAGACCCATCCATACCTTTCCGCCGCTCAGCTTTACTGCCCTGGCGAGCGCACAATCGTCAATCACCTCGCCCCGGATCGCCGCGAGCCCACCGATGCGCGCAAGCGCTTCGCTCTTCAACAAGATGCAGCCTCCTGCTGCCCCCGCCGTAGCTAACTCCTCATCCGCAATCCACCCTGGGGGATAAAGCATCAGAAAGAAATATAGAAACGCAGGGATCAGCGCCCGCTCTGGCAATGTCTTGACCTGCAGCAGCACCATCAGCGAGGCCAGATCCAATCCATCCCCCTTCGCCCGTCCCACTAGCCGCCGCAAAGTATCTGGCGCATGCGTCACGTCCGCATCCGTAAACCAATAATAAGCAGGGACTTCCGGTGTTGGGACCGGTACCTCGGCCCCTGATGCCCCCGACTTCGTAACGCCACCGTTGAAGACTCCTTCGTTCAGAGCCCACAATTTCCCGGTCCAACCCTCTGCCAGCGCCGACGCGCTCACTATCCTCACCCGCTCCCCCGCGCCGTTTTTGTCTGCAACCTGTTGAGCAACACCAGCGGTCGCATCCTCGCTATGATCGTCCACGATCACGATGGAAAACGCCCCGGGATAGTCTTGCTTTACCAGCGCGGCGACCACCTGCCCTATCGTCTCCTCTTCGTTGCGCGCCGGCACTACCGCTATCACGCTTGGCCATTCCCATAGCGTCTCGAGTGGCTCCCGGTCCGCATCCAGCTTCATAACCCTCCAAAACCACCCACGCCCAAAAAACAGGTGCAGCCATATCCCTAAAGTGATGATTCCAAGGATGCTCGCGATATGCGGATGGAAAAGAGAAGTCATCGGCAGGTGCAACCGAATCTCTCACGACCAGTGACCTTTTGTCACGCGAGAGTGCAACGGTGCTTGCGCAGAAGTTCTGTATTTAGCCGAACAGTCAAATACAACGGTGACCTTCACGGCCAACTACTAGGCTATCAGTGTTCAAGCCAGATCTTCGGCGCGAATCGGCAGACGGCGGATGCGGAGCTGCTTTTTCGAGGAGCGCGTGGCGCTGAAAATGGCGTTGCAAAGGGAAGGCGCGATCACGGGAACTGTTGGCTCGCCAATGCCGGTCGGTTTTTCTTCGCTCGCGACCAGATGGACTTCGATCGGCGGAGCTTCGTTCATTCGCATCATGTGATAATCATTGAAGTTAGATTGGACGATACGGCCGCGCTCGACGGTGATGGCATCCTTGAGCGTTGCCGTGAGAGCGTAAATCGCCGCGCTTTCCACTTGCGCGCGGACGCCATTCGGATTGACCACGCGTCCGCAATCCACGGCGCACACCAATCGTTTTATTTTCAGCTTGCCCTGGCGCACAGAGACTTCCGCAACGGTCGAAGTGTAGGTATCGAACGAGAAAAAGCCCGCAATGCCGCGCCCCTCGCCATCCGGAAGGGGCTTACCCCATCCAGCTTTCTCGGCGGCCAATTGCAGCACGCCTTTCAGTCTCCCGGTATCCAGAGGTGGGGCGCCGGGACCTCCGCCGAATTGCGGAATATTGCGCGACTCGCCGATTAATTTCACACGAAACTTCAGCGGATCTTCTCCGGCGGCTGCAGCTAGCTCGTCAACAAAGCTTTCCACAACGAATCCGCTGCTCGAATGTTCCACGGAACGCCACCAGGCACGCGGCGCGCTCGAATGCGCCAATGTGTATTCGATGCGGATATTCGGAGATTTGTACGGGACTGTCGCACCCGTCCCAAATTCGCCTTGCCCGTTGTCTTCTTCGCCTTTTGGACTCCACTTTGCCGCGATGGAGGTCGAGGTTTGGAAATGTTTCCATGCGGCAAGATTTCCAGCCGCGTCCACCACGCCCTGGCACTTGTGATACGACGCCGGCCGATAAAAATCATGATGCATGTCGTCTTCGCGCGTCCAAAGCACCATCACCGGCTTTCCCGCTGTCTTCGCGACTTGCGCGGCTTCCATTGCGAAGTCCGCCTGATAACGCCGGCCGAAACCGCCGCCCATCAGTGTGGTGTGCACGATAACTTTTTCGGGCGGAAGCTTCGCCGCTTCCGCGATCACGCCCTGCGCCCACTGCGGAGCTTGTGTTGGAACCCAAGCTTCCGCGCGGTCCGCTTGAATGTGCACGGTGCAGTTCATCGGCTCCATACAAACGTGCGCCGCAAACGGTAATTCGTAAATAGCCTCCACTTTTTTTGGTGCGGCAGCGAGCGCGGAATCCGCATCGCCTTCGTTTCGAATGACGCCGCCCGGCTTTGCGGCGTTGGCGACAAACTGTGTGCGCAGCTCTCCGCTGGATTCGTTTGCAGCTGCTCCCTCGTCCCATTTCACTTCCAGCGCTTTTCGCCCCTGGATGGCCGCCCAGGAATTTTCCGCAACTACAGCGACTCCGCCAGTTGTGGAAGCGCCTCTTCCGCTTACTTCTATTTGAAAAACCTCCCGCACACCGGGAACAGCCTTTGCTTTCGTGGCATCGAACGAGGCGACTTTTCCGTAGAAGACCGGGCACCGTGCGATGACAGCGTAGAGCAAACCTGCCGGCCGCGCATCAATGCCGAATATCGCCGTGCCATCAGCCTTGGAGGCCGCATCGACGCGATGCGTGTCATGCCCGAGGATGGTGAAGTCGCGCGAATTCTTGAGCGGCACTTCCTTGAAATTGGGAATCGGCAGCAGCGCGGCGTCCGCCACCAACTCGCCGTACGAGTAAGAGCGCTCCGGATGACCATGCACGACGAAGCCGTTCTGCGCTTTGCAGGTGTCGGCGCCGACTTCCCACTTTTTGGCGGCTGCCGCGATGAGCATTTCGCGTGCAGCGGCGCCCGCCTGGCGCAGGGGCAGCCAGGAACCGCCGACGCTGCCGCTTCCGCCGGTGCCGTGATCATAGATTTTGGGATTCGTGGGGGCCTGCTCGATGGTTACTTGCTTCCAGTCGAGGCACAGCTCTTCCGCGAGAATCATCGGCAGCGCCGTCATGATGCCCTGGCCCATCTCGGACTTCGCCAGAATCAACGTGACGTGATTGTCCGGAGTGATCTTCACCCAGGCGTTCAGAGGATTGATGGGGGGCTTCTCCTGCTCCTGCGCGGGATCGGAAGAAGCGCGCGCGGGCAAATGAAAGCCAATAAGCAAAGCGGCGCCGCCCGCGGCGCTCGTTTTCAGGAAAGTCCGGCGGTCAACGGAAAGAAGAGTTGCCATGGTCTTACTCCTGCCAAGGATTTTGGCGAGACTTACGGACAGTCTTTTAGACGGATGTTACGCCTTTTCGGCTGGCGAGCCTGCCGCACGATGGATGGCCTTGCGGATGCGTTGATAAGTGCCGCAACGGCAAATGTTTCCGCTCATGGCGTCGTCGATGTCGGCGTCGGTGGGCTTTGGTTTTTTCGCGAGCAGGGCCACAGCGGACATGATTTGTCCGGACTGGCAGTAGCCGCACTGCGGAACGTCTTCCGCGATCCAGGCTACCTGCACAGGGTGGGTTCCGTCGGCAGACAGTCCTTCAATCGTGGTGATTTTCTTTCCGCTCACGCTCGAGACCGGCGTGATGCAAGAGCGCGTGGCTTCGCCGTTGATGTGCACGGTACAGGCGCCGCAGAGAGCCATTCCGCAGCCGAATTTCGTCCCCGTCATATTCAGGACGTCGCGCAGCACCCAGAGAAGCGGCATATCCGGGCTGACATCCGTCAGCGTCTGGGATTTTCCATTCAATATGAAAGTGATGGCCATGGGGTCCTCCTAAAGCAGGTGGATATCGTACAACAACCCGGTATTGATTGAAAATCTACGAAATAAAGTCTAACCGCCCCTTCTTCTGCTCTTGTAGGAACCAAGCGCGGGCTTGCTAGGTTGCACGAACACGAGCCGACCTATGCCCGCGACCGGTATGCTACTCTTTTATTTGGACGCCAATCCCCTGATTCTGACTCCATCCCAAATGAAAAAAACGCTTCTTCCCATTCAGGCAGTCGCTCGAAAACTGGAGATCCCGGAAAAATATATCGAACAAATTGGACCGTACGGCGAGAAAGTTCGCCTTGAGCTCCTGGCTGACCCTGCGTATACGCGACGCGGAAGACTGATCCTCGTCACGGCGACATCTCCGACTGTGTCCGGGGAAGGCAAGACCGTTACCGCCATCGGTCTGACGCAGGGGCTAGCTTTGCTCGGCAAGAAAGTGGTGATCACCTCGCGAGAGCCTTCGCTCGGCACGGTATTCGGCATGAAAGGCGGCGCGACCGGCGGCGGGCTCTCCTAGATCGAGCCGAGCGCGAAGATCAATCTTCATTTTCATGGTGATTTTCACGCCATCTCTTCCGCGCACAATCTGCTCGCGGCGCTCATCGACGCTCATCTCTTCCACGGCAACGATCTGAATCTTGACGCAGAAAGAATTACTTGGCCGCGCACGATGGACATGAACGATCGCGCCTTGCGGCGGATCGCCGTCTCACTGGACAGTAAGAAAGATGGCGGAGGGCGCAAAACCGGATTCGTGATCACCGCCGCTTCGGAGATCATGGCGATTGTCGCATTAACCAAGGATTTGAAGGATCTGCGTCAGCGGTTGGACGCCATCGCAATCGGCGCCGCGCGCGATGGAAATCCTGTGCGCGCGCGGGATCTCCAAGCGACCGGCGGAATGATGGCGCTGTTGGCTGACGCCATTCTCCCCAATCTCGTCCAAACGACCGATGGCACTCCCGCGCTTGTCCACACTGGGCCTTTTGGCAACATCGCGACCGGAACAAGCAGCGTTATCTCTCAAGGGATGGGATTGCGGCTTGCAGACTACGTTGTGAATGAAACCGGCTTTGCGGCTGACCTCGGAGCTGAAAAGTATTTTGACATTGTGATGCAGCAATCGGGCATCAGCCCGGCGGCGGCGGTGCTGGTGACAACCGTGCAGAGCATCCGAAATCAGGGCGAAGGAGACCTCGAGCGTGGCCTGCCAAATCTGGGCCGGCACATCGATAACCTGAAAGGGTTTGGAGTGCCAACGATTGCGGCGATCAACCGGTTCCCGAATGACACGGATGCGGACCTGAAGCGTCTACAGAACCATTGCGCGGAGCACGGAATAATCGCAACGTTATCCGAGGCGTTCACGAAGGGGGGACCTGGGGCAAAGGAACTGGCGAAAAAAGTGGTTGAACTGATTGACAAAAATCCGGCCCCAGTAGTGCGGCCGGTGTATGAACTCGACGAGCCCATTGCAGACAAAATTGAAAAGGTCGCGCGAAAAATTTACGGTGCGAGCGACATCAGCTTCAGCGATCAAGCCAAGGCCAAGATCCAGCAGTTCTCGGAATGGTGCTACTCGAGACTGCCCGTTTGCCTCGCAAAAACGCAATATTCCTTCACGGACGATCCCAAGGTCCTGGGCGCGCCCACAGGATGGACTTTGCGCGTGACGGATGCCGCTCTCTCAGCGGGGGCAGGATTCATTGTGGTGATGAGCGGCAACATCATGCTGATGCCGGGGCTGCCGAAGGTCTCTCGCGCCGTATCGATCGACGTGGACGACGCAGGCGAAATCAGCGGAGTTTGAGAATCGCTACGCTGAAGTTCATCCGCTTAGACCCAACCGCCATCGATCACGTAACTTTGACTTGTGATTGCACTGCTATCATCGGAAGCTAGAAAGAGCACGAGCCGGGCGACTTCTTCCGGCAAAATCATTTTCTTTAGGGCCTGGTTGCGCAGAATTTCCGCGCGATACTCATCCGTGAACCACAATTGTTTTTGACGTTCGGTTTGAATTGCGCCAGGAAGCACGCAGTTTACCCGGATGTTATGCACTCCCAGTTCGTGAGCCAGCGCGCGTGTGAGCCCTACAATCGCGGCCTTCGCCGTGACGTATACCGGCAATCCTGTGGAAGGGATGACCCAGCTGATCGAACTCATGTTAATGATGGATCCTTGGCCCGCTTTCTTCATCCCTGGAATGACCGCCTGACTTGCGAAGAATTGATGCCTGAGATTCACCGCCATCGAACGGTCCCAATAGTCTGGCGTGACCTCATCGATGGAATGGCGAGCATCGTTCCCCGCGTTATTTACAAGCGTTCGGATCGCCCCGTGACGCGCCTCAATCTCGCTAATGAGTGCACTCAGCCTAGGGATATCGGTCAAATCGCAAGGCAGGAAAACAGGAGAGCGAGCACACTTCGATGAAAGCTCGGCTACCAATTGTTCGGCGCTTTTATGATCAATATCCAGGAATACGACTTGAGAGCTCTGCGAAGCGAAATGCTCAACGAGAGAAGCGCCGATTCCCGTTGCTCCTCCCGTGATGAGGACCAACTGATCTCGCAAACTCGGATAGGTGGCAAAGCCCTCTTGAGCACTCATGGAGAGAAAGTCTACAACACGTCTATGGCTGCAAAATGAGATTTGACGGCGATGCGTTTTAGATTGTGGCATCGCGCCGCCGAAGTGAAATACAGACGGACCACCAAATGACTATTGCGACTAGACCAGATCAGCGGGGCGGAAGGGCAGGCGGCGAAGGCGTTTGCCGGTTACGGCGAAAATGGCGTTGCCAACCGCAGGCGCAACGGAAGGCACTCCAGGCTCGCCACATCCGCCGGGTGGCTCCGTGCTTGGCAGGATGTAAACCTCGACGACGGGCGGGGCCTCGTTCATGCGGAGCACTTCGTAGTCATGGAAATTGCTCTGCTGAATGCGCCCGGCCTCGACGGTGATGACGCTTTTCAGTGTTTGCGCCAGCCCAAAATTGATGGCCCCTTCCATCTGCGCTTTTACGCCGAGAGGGTTGATGGCGGTGCCGCAATCAATCACGCAAACCACGCGATCCACTCGAACGGCGCCAGTCTTTGTGTCGCACGTGACTTCTGCCACGTGCGCGACGTAGCTGCCCCATCCGAAGGAGGCAGCGAGGCCGCGCCTGCGTCCGCCGAGGAGCGGCCTGTGCCAGCTGGATTTCTCAGCGGCTAGCTCGACAACCGCGCGGCGGCGGCCGACGTCTAGCGTCTCATTATTTCCAACAGGAATTTTTCGGGGCGGTCCAAAGGCAGCAAGCAGAAATTCAAGCGGGTCGCGGCCTGCGGCGTGCGCCGCTTCATCGAAAAAACTCGAGAGGACGAATTGGTTGCCGGAAGAATCGACCGACCGCCAATAGCCGAGAGGCATCCCGGATTCCGCGACAGCGAATTCGAGGCGGAAATTGGGAACGAAGAGCGCAGGAAAATCGAGCGAATCCACCTGCGCGGCCGCGCTGGGAGAGATGCCCGTACCGTTGTAAAAAGTTTCAATGGAAGGTGATGAGCCTCGATGACGCCAGGAGATCAATTGGCCTCGTGCATCCAGGCCTGCTTGCAGGATGTGGCACGCGGCGGGGCGATAGAAATCGTGGCGGATGTCGTCCTCGCGAGACCAGACGACCTGCACGGGCGCGCCCGCATCGCGGGAAATGAGCGCGGCTTCGACAGCGTAATCCTGAATGAGACGCCGGCCAAAACCGCCGCCGATGAATGTGACGTGGACATTAACGTTTTCGCGCGGAATGCCGAGCGCGCTGGCGACTGAGGCTGCGGCCGCTGCAGGGATTTGCGTCGGCGCCCAAAGTTCGCAGAAATTGCCGCGAACGTGCGCTGTGCAATTGACAGGCTCCATCGTAGCGTGGGCGAGAAAGGGAACTTCGTAGACGGCTTCGATTTTTTTGTCCGCTGCGGCATGGGACTTGTCGAAGTCTCCGTCGTTGCGAATGACCGCGCCCGGCGCGGAAGCGAAAGCGTGCATTTTTTCGTGAAGGTTGGCAGTGGTTTCAGAAGCGGCAGGTGGCTCGTTCCATTCGACTTTGAGAAGTTTGCGGGCTTGCATCGCGGCCCAGGTGGAGTCGGCGACAACGGCCACGCCCGCGCACGAGTAATTGCGGCTGCCGGGTCCTGAGGTTTCGCCGAATTGATGCGTGAGATGCGCGGACTTCAGTTCCAACACAGCGCGAACGTGCGGGGCAGATTTCACTTCGCCGGCGTTGAAGCTGCGCGGCGAGCCGCCGTAAACGGGACTGCGCTCGACAGAGGCGAAGAGCATTCCAGGAACGCGCGTGTCCAAGCCGAACTTTGCGGTGCCGGTGACTTTCGCTGGAGCATCGGTGCGGCGCGTGGGCTTGCCAATGAGGGTGAAGTCCGAGGATTTTTTTAAGCGAGGATCCGCGGGAGTTGGAAGAACGGAAGCGGCGGCGAGGAGCTGTTCGAACGCGAGTTTGCGCTGCGTCGGCGTGTGAAGGATGAAACTGTTTTCGGCGCGGCACTCGGTGCGTTCCGCCTGCCATTCGCCGGCAGCGGCGGACACCAACATTTCGCGGGCTGCGGCGCCTGCTTTGCGCAGATTGGCGTACGAGGTTCGAGTGCTGAGGCTTCCGCCAGTAAGCTGCTCGCCATATTTCGGATCGAGATCGGCCTGTACAACTTGCACTTTGTTCCAATCGCAGCAGAGCTCTTCCGCGACGATCATCGGCAAGTTGGTGCGCACACCCTGGCCAATCTCCGACCTGCCGCACCAGATTTTTATTTCTCCCGTGAGTGCGATTTCGAGCCAGGCGTTGGGTGCGAACGCTTTGTCTGTGGGGACGCTGTTGCGCGCGCGCGAAACGTTGCCAGGCAGATAGAAGGCCAGCATCAGACCGACACCGGTCGCGGCGGAAGATTTCAGAAAGACGCGGCGTGTAAGCGTGGAAGGCAAAGCAGGAACCCCCAGCAAATCAGACGCGGCCCGGCGACAGGCGTGAGCAGATTTATCCGCGCAGAGCAGGCGCAACAGAGCGCGGCGGCGAAGCTTCGGTTTCCACGCCACGCCAACCCACCGGGCGCCCGCTGACGGCTTCCTTCACCGAGCGGAACAGGACGACATACATCAACTGGCGATAGTAAAAACGCTGGAGAAGGACGGGGACAAGCAGAGTCCAATCCTCTTTTTTCTCGAGAGCAAACGCGAGAGCGCAAGTGAGGACATCAATCAGCAGGAAACCGAGAAAGAAGATGACGGATTTTTCGACGTCCGCTGTGGTCCAGAGTTGCGGCAATTTCGTCACGCGGAATTGCGCCAGACCCCAGAGCAACAACGAGCCGAAGAACATCAGGTCGATGACCGGCGAGATCAGCGGGAGCACCAGTTGAAAGACGAAAATATTCGGCAACGCGATCCAGCCGAGCGTGCCGTGCTTTGGCCGGAAGAGCGTGTCGCTGTGCTTCCAGAACGATTGCAGGGTGCCAAAGGTCCAGCGGAATCGCTGGCGAATCAGGGCGCCGGCGGTTTCGGGCGCTTCGGTCCAGGCGATGGCTTCCTCGTCATAACTGATACGCCAACCGAGGCGGCGAATCCCGATGGTCAAGTCCGCATCTTCCGCGACGGTGTCCGCGGTGATTCCGCCCGCGGCTTCAATGGCTTGCTTCCGCCACGCACCCAGCGCACCAGGGACGACCGTGATGCAATTCAGAAGGTCGAAGGCGCGCTTCTCCATATTTTGACTGGTGATGTATTCGAGCGCTTGCCAGCGCGTAAGCCAGCGCGAGCGATTGCCGACTTTGACGTTGCCGGCGACAGCGCCAACGGTCGGGTCCGAGAAATGACGCAGCAATTTGCTGATGGCGTCCGGCTCGATTTCGGTGTCTGCGTCAATGGTGACGACGATTTCAGTGTCGGACTCACCTAACGCGCGGTGCAGGGCTGCCGCTTTGCCGCGATTGACTTGATGGATGATGCGCACGCGAGCGTCATCTCCGAAAGAGGCGTCGAGCAGCGGGCCTGTTTTGTCAGTCGAGCCATCATTGACGACAATCACGCGTAGAGATTTTACGTCGGAGGCAAGCACGGAATTTACCGTCTGCACCACGACCGATTCCTCGTTGTGCGCGGGGATCAGCACGGTGACGGCGGGCTCTGGCACGGGCATTACGGCGTGGTCAGGACGCAGCTTCTCGATCAGCGCCAGAATGCCGATGACGAGCGCGCGAGCGCTGACCAGGACGATGCCAACGATGAAAATCGTCGCGATGGTAAACCGAAACCACTGAAAAATAGTGAAAATGAAACCATCCGCACGCGCCTCGAATCTTTCTTGCGTGGAGAGCGGCAGCATCACTTCCGCTCGCGTCTTGCCGATCAAGTCCCCGACGGACACGAACTGATAACCGCGGGCGCGCAGTGCGTCGATGATTTGCGGCAGCGCAGCCACCGTTTGAGCGCGCTCTCCGCCGCCGTCATGCAGCAGGATGATGTTGCCCTTGTCCAACTGGCGCAAAACGTTTTGAACGATGTCCGCCGCGGGCATCTGGTTCTTTCCGTCCGGAGTGCTCCAATCATCGGGATCGATTCGTTGTCCGACAATCAGGTATCCCATATCCTGCGCAACAGGCAGCAGGGCCACTTCCTCGGCATACTCCGGCTGGTGATCGATGCCGTAAGGCGGGCGGAAAAGAATTGTCTTCGCGCCAAGAGTGCTTTCGATGAGGCGTTGGGTCAGATTCAGCTGCCACCGGAGTTCCGTCTTGGTGATTTGATCAAACTGCGGGTGGGTGAACGTGTGATTGCCGATTTCGTGGCCTTCAGCGAAGGCACGCTTGAGGATATCGGGGTGTTGATTGGCGGCCTCGCCGACGACGAAAAAGACCGCGGGCGCCTTCTTCTTTTTGAGGACGTCGAGAATCGCGGGAGTCCAGCGCGGATCGGGGCCATCATCGAAAGAAAGGACGACTTTTTTTTCTTTCGTGCCGCCGATTTGGTCGATGTCGTAGGAGAGCGGCAATTCTTCGTAGGTTTCGTCGGTGAAGAGGTCAGTCTCAGGGTCGTATAGGAAACTGCGTCGGCCGGGTTTGGGGGTATCGGCAAAATGCCAAATGTCGCCGTTGCCTTCCAGGGTCAAGTCCGGCCCGGGCGGAATATCCTTAATTTTTTGACGAGCGGCGTCATCGGGGCGAGTGGCGTCCCAGATGGGCCAGATTGACGAATCCGCAGAACCCATCCGCCAGAGAGCAGTGCCCTGCACACCCAGGCGTTCGCTTGCGCGAAGCTGGTTGTAAGCCGTCACGGCGTCCAGTACCCAGACCCGATGAGTGTGATTCCGCTCATCGGAATAGGAGTAGTGTGGATTCAGGGAGCTCTCGTCGAACTCGACGTCGGTTTCCGATTCGTAAGCGTGCAGCAACGCTTCCTGAACGCTGAACTCCGCGCCGGACCAGGTTCCCTTCTTTCCTGTTTCGCCCCAGTCGTAGGCATAGTTGGCGATGCCCACGACAATTTTTTGCGCGGGGACAACTTCCAGAATCTGGCGGAGATTTTCGACAAACCAATCCTGAGCGGCGATGGGGCCGGGTGGCGACGTCAGCCAGTGCTGGTCGTAATTCATTAGGATGATGGCGTCGCACTGTTTGCCGAGATACTCGTAGTCGTAATCGTCGTCGCGCGCGGGCAGAGCGATCATCAGTTTAAGGTTGGCGGCGTGGAGCGAGGCGGCGAGCTCCGCGGCGAACTGTTTAAAGTGAACCTGGCTGGCAACCGGAACTTCCTCGAAGTCCACAACGATGCCTGATTGGTGAGCCAATAAGGCGTATTGAGCGACATTTTGAATGAGAAGGCGCCGAGCAGTGGAATTTGCAAGCAGGGCGGCCATTTCGTCGATGTGCCAGGTATAGCCGTCGTAGTTGTCGAGCATGCCCATCATCGGCAATTCGATAGGAGGATTGAGCGATCTCATCCAATCGTGAAGTTCGTCGCCTTTTAGAAGGGAGATGGCCTCCGCAGGCGTCGCTTTCACGGGACGCGTTTGGTTGTGCGTGTAGTCCACGATGGTAATAACACCGTCTGGCGTTACGGCGTGCAATTGTTCGGGGATGAGCAGGTCAAGATCTTTGTAGTGCTTCTTGAGCGAAGCGAGGCTGTTGGCGTCCCAACTGACATAGAACGCAGCACGGAGCGCGTCGTAAGTTTCCGGAACTTTGCCGATGTTGGCTACGCGGCGGTGGCGGCCTTCGCGCCCAGTGACGGTTTTTTTCTTCGCAGCCGTTTTTAATGCATGAAAAGCAGGCTTGATCTCCGGCAGCAGCCCGGCGGGGAGCTCAACGCTTACCACGATGGTGACAAAAAAATAGGCCAGCAGGAGCGTCAGAAGCGCTCCCGTGATTTCCATGACGCGGCGCGTGCGGCGCCATCGCGCACGTTGAGCGTCGTAAAAAATAGGACCGCGTTCTTTCATGAGTGCTTAGGACAATACTTCCATTAATGTTCGTAACCTGGCGGCATGGCAGAGAACTGGGCCGTGGGCGAGCCTAGACCGTCTGCGCGATTCCGCCTGCTCTATTGTAAGATGCGTTGCGTTCATGAAGCGAATTTTCTCGCATACCGTCACCGCTCTGGCAGCAGGCCTCTGCCTGCGGCTGTTCTTCGTGCTCAAGTTTCCCTTCGCCCCAACGGATACGGCGCTGTATGAACAACTGGCCACAAATTGGCTGCAGCATCACGTCTATGCCATAACCGTGGACGGGGCGCTGGTGCCCGTCGACTTGCGCATGCCAGGCTACCCTGCATTTTTGGCCATTATTTATGCGATTACACGGCGTGTAGGCCCGGACGCGCGGCTGTGCGTTACGCTGGTGCAATCGGCGGTGGACTTGAGTACTTGCCTGTTCACTGCGGGTCTCGCCGCACTGCTCGCTTTTCTGAGGCCGGATCCCGAAAGCTGGAAGCGCGTCTATATTGTGACGTTGTGGATAGCTGCGCTGTGCCCCTTCACGGCGAATTATGCGGCGGTTCCGATGACCGAAGTATTTGCAGGATTTTTCACGGCGGCTGCCCTGATGTCGCTGACCGCCCTGATTTGGGCTGCATGCGGCGGAAAAGCAGGGTTTTTCCTAAGCAAATGGGGCGTGCGGCATGCCGAATCGGTCTTTGCGCTCACCAGCGGATTTTTGATTGGGATGGGGACGCTCTTTCGTCCAGAAACGCCACTTCTGCTTGTTGCGGCCTGGATTCTGTTTGCTTTTATTGGGCTGAGGAAGCGGCGATTTGTTTCTCTGGCACGGCTGCTCGGGTTGACCGCGATCGGATTCGTGCTGCCGCTCGCACCGTGGGTCGCGCGGAATGCCGTGACGCTGCACGAGGTGCAGTTTCTCGCCCCCAAGAATTTAAATATGTCCGGGGAATTCGTTCCGCGGGGTTTCATGGCTTGGGAGAAAACCTGGCTCTTTCGCATGAAGGAATGCTTTCTCGTGCCATGGAAGCTGGACGATGAAGTGATTAATCTGGAAGACATCCCCGCGCGAGCTTTCGACACACCGGATGAAAAGGAGCGGGTGGCGGCCCTCCTCGAGCAATACAACAACGACGTTACGATCACTCCCGAGGAAGACGCGGCTTTCGGGCGGTTGGCGCGCGAGCGGACGGCGCGGCACCCGCTGCGCACCTATTTGTGGCTGCCTGTGGCGAGAGCCCTCACTATGTGGTTTACGCCGCGCATTGAGCTTTTGCCCTTTTCGGGGCAGGTTTTTCCGATCAGAGAATCGTGGCGGGAAGATCCCATCGATCTATCCGTCACCCTTGGATTTTTTTTGTTGAATGCATTGTACGTCGCACTTGCTCTGTGGGGCGCCTGGAGAATATCGCAGGAGAGCTCGGCGCTCCGACCGGCCGTCGCTCTGCTTCTTGGCTACATTCTGTTGCGCACAGCGTTTCTCACCACAATTGAAACGCCCGAGCCGCGCTATGTGCTCGTGTGCTTCCCGGCGGTCTTCGCGCTGGCGGGACAGGTTTTTGCCCGCTCTGCTAAGCTGCCCGATCTAGCTTAACGTTCGAGTCTGACTGATTATTTTTCTTCGACAGGCTCGGGATGAATCGTAACGCGATAAATTTGCGGAAAATGCGCCTTAACACGGTCCTCCAGCGTGGCCGTCACGTCGTGGACCTGAGTAATCGGCAGCGCGCCTCGCATCGTGCAATGGCAAGAAGCCATAATGTGGTGTTCCACCTGGCGGACGCGCACGTCGTGGCAATTCACGAGCTCGTCGAATTCCGAAGGCAAGCCGTTCAAAAAATCCTCAATCGATCGGGAGAGCTGCTTCATTTCGCCGGCGCCTGCGTCGGGGGTGGCGATGTGGCGGCCGAGCGGCTCAATATGAATGTTCACGTCCGTCGCGCCGTCGCGGAGCTTGCGAATTCCTTCTTCGAGTTCGGTGGCTTGGCGATGCGCGTCTCGCAAGCTCAGGTTTTCGTCCACTTCCAGATGCAGTTCGATGAAAAGTTGCCCGGCGTGCTGCAGCGCCGTGACGTCATGAATGGCCAAGCCCATGCGCTGCGCTACCGCACGAATGGCTTCAAACAAATGTTCACCCTGCGGAGCGCGGGGTTCGGCGTGCACCATAACGTCCGAGGGGACAATCTCGCCAATGCGTTTCTCGATGGCGTCGCTGAGCGCATGCACTTGTTCGAGGCTGGCTGTCCGTGCGACGCTAACGGTGGCATCGACGAAATGCCGGTTGCCCGCGCGCCTTACGCGCACGCGGTCGACGTCCAAAACGCCGTCCATCCGTCCCACGGCCATGGCGATTTCCTGTTGCAAACCCTTGGGAGCGACATCGAGCAGCGCATCCAAGGTTCGCTTGCCGAGCTGCGAGCCGACCCACAGAATAATGGCGGCGACGGCGAGGCCTGCCAGAGAGTCCGCGTAGGCCAGCCAGGGCAAGTTCCAGGTCTCGCCTGCCCAGACGAGGCCGATGCCGGAAATGACCACCATGGTGCTCCACACGTCTGTCGAGAAATGGAGCGCGTCGGCTTCCAGCGCGTCGCTTGAATATTTCTGCGCAACGTGCTTGAGCGCACGTGCACGAGTCACATCGATGGCCAGCGCCACGAGCAGTACGACGATTGCGGTGATGCTCGGCTGAATATGCACGCTGTGGAAGAAAAGCCGGTCAAACGCTTCGTAAATGATGTACAGCGCGGTGAGGAGAAGTAGTGCCGTCTCGACGAATGCGGAGAAATTTTCGAACTTGCCGTGACCGTAAGGATGCCGTTCGTCGGCTGGTTCATCCGAGACGCGCACAGAAAGAAATGTGATCACCGCTGCGAGCAGGTCGAGTCCTGAATGAAGCGCCTCGGAGAGAACGCCCAGGCTTCCCGTGCGGAGGACGAGAAAAGCTTTCAAGGAAACCAGCAGCGCGGCCGAGCCTACGCTCAGCAGTGCCGCCCTGCGCTTCTCGCGCGCTTCCTCATTTTGCCAAGCGGCCATCACCGTCTGACTAGACTACCTCAAGTGCCATAAGTTTCCGTACTTCAAGACGAATAGGTGCACGAAGCTTCCGGCCACGCCATCACCGGCTGGCGCGCGCCGTCACATTCCCGTATCGCGCCGGACGAGTGCAGGCGAAACAGGTCTTGGCGCGACATTTTCGCTCCCAGCACGCGTATTACTCTTGGCACTTGCCGTCTGAGCTAAGACAGAGTATTTTCACGCAGCGTCGAGGGAGCCCTCCTTATGACCCTTTATCTCCGGACTGTCCTTTCTCTTGTGGCAATGTGCGCGTTCGCGCCGCGGTGTTTCACGCAGGCGCCGGTGGCTTCGCCCGCGGCGAGCGTATGGAACGCGCTTTCTGCTCCGGCGATGGACCCCGCCAAACTGGCTCATGCAGAAAATGTCGACATCATACGCGACCATGTCCGCATCAATCTGACGGACGGAGTGATTCAGTTTACCCAGCCCGTTAACGGCGTCGTTTTCGGCGCCGTCTTCCACGGCAAAGGGCGACTGCAAGTGTTGCCGCCGAATCCGCAAGAGGCTCAGCAGCTTCGCCTATTTACAAAGCAGGACAGGCTCAACGTGGAATTCACCGACGCAACGTTCAGCTTCACGGATGGCCTGCTCGACGAAGTTGCCAAGCAGGTGAAATGGCAAGGCTCCGGCACAACCGCCGATGATATTTATGAGAAACGCCAAAAAGAGCGCGAGGATCTGGGCGAATCGTCCATGCCGCGCCTGCTGCAAAGCATTTTGTCGGCGGATCGCGCCCGCACGGCGTACTTTCTAGCGGATCTGAAAACCGACAAGAGCTGGGTGGAAGTCCACGATGATGCGATGGATCCCGAAGATATCGGGGTTGGGCGCTGGGTGGATGTTGGGCCCTTCAAAATATTCGATACCTGGATGAGCTTCCCCGCGGGCGGGCGCACGAGCGCCGACGCCTGGAAAGATCCGCAAGCCAAGGAAGACTTCGTGATTCGCAGCTATAAGATTGACGCTGCTGTCACTTCAGGAGCGGATCTGAACGCCACCGCGCACCTGAATCTCGAGCCGCGGCTTGCGGGACAAAGCGTGCTCATCTTTAACCTCGATGCCAATCTGCGTCTCGAATCGATCAAGGATTCCAGCAACAATTCGCTGGCTTTTTACCAGTCGCGCGAGACAAAAGATCGCTACCAGTCCTACGGCGATTATGTTGCCGTGATTCTTGCGCAGCCACTTGCGGTCGGGACGCCCCTATCGCTCGATTTTCGATACGGCGGGAAACGCGCGATTCGCAAAGCGGGCAGCGGAAATTATTTCTGCGAAAGTTCGGGGTGGTATCCCGAAAGGCCGAATAGCTTTTCGGCGCGCGCGGATTTCGATCTGACATTTCATAGTCCGAAAAATTCGGTGTTGGTGGCCACGGGAGAGAAAACCAGCGACACGGTCGACGGAGGCACCAGAATTACAACTTGGAAGAGCGAGATTCCCCTGGCCGTGGCGGGATTCGCCTACGGCGATTACAAAGTTACCAACGATAAAGCGGGAGATGTTGTTATAGACGTTTATGCGAACCGCGAGCTCGATGATGTGATGACGCAAGTGCAGCGTTATTTTGAGTCCGGCCCGGGCGCGCAACAGGCCGCGGTCGGTTCCATGTCGCCTTCCAATATGGCCAAAACCATGGGGACGGAGATCGCGAACTCTGTGCGTGTTTTTTCGGCGTGGTATGGGCCTTTCCCCTACAAGCACCTCTCCGTGACCAGCCTGCCAATCAGCTATTCTTATGGCCAAGGCTGGCCGGGGCTCCTCTACTTGTGGTCTGCTTCCTTCTTGGATTCCACGCAGCGCAACGCCATCGGCATCCGGGATCAAACCGCGGTGACAGACTTTTTCCGGGGCCACGAGACGTCTCACCAATGGTGGGGGCACCGCGTGGGATGGAAGAGCTACCACGACCAGTGGCTCTCCGAAGGATTCGCGGAGTTTTCGGGCGATCTTTACGTGCAGTATCGCCAGAACATGAAGGAGTATCTCGTCCGCTGGCGCAAAGAAAAAGAGTTGCTGCACACCCATGACGTCAACGGACACGAGGTCGAATCTCTCGGACCAATCTGGATGGGCCAGCGCATCCGCTCCTCGATAACTGGACCGGGATCATATCAAGACTTGATTTACTCGAAAGGCGGCTACGTCCTGCAGATGCTGCGCATGCAGATGATGAATCCACGCGAGCAGGACCCGGAACATGCGTTCAAGGAAATGATGCAGGACTACTGCAAGACATTCGACAACAAGGCTGCATCCACGGAGGATTTCAAAGCCATCGTAGAGAAGCACATGACGCACGGCATGGATCTTGATGGAAACCACAAGATGGACTGGTTCTTCAACCAGTACGTTTATGGGACGGGCGAGGCACAGTACACATTTCATGCCACGGCGGAAGCCACGACGGACGGGAAGACGCACATTAAGGGAGAAATCACCCGCGCCGGAGTCCCGGACACCTGGAAGGATGCTGTGCCCCTGTATGCCCATATCGGAGATAAGACGGTAAAAATGGGATTGATCTCCATAACGCACGCAAGCGAGCCGTTTGACTTCGCAATCCCCGGCAAAATCGACCGCGTCTCGATCAACGACTACGAAGACCTGCTGGCAGAAGTGAAGCAATAATTTTCTAATGGCGAAATTTCAGGGCTTTGCGCGCGGGATAAAGTGAAGTGCCAGCGAGTTCATGCAATAACGCAGGCCGGTGGGTTTAGGTCCGTCGTCGAAGACGTGGCCCAGGTGCGCGTCGCAGAGGACGCAAATCACCTCGTCGCGGCGCATTCCAAAACTTAAATCTATTTTGGTCACAACGTTTTCCTTGGCGATGGGCGCCCAGAAGCTTGGCCAGCCTGTGCCGGAGTCGAATTTCGTATCGGCACTGAAGAGAGCATTACCGCAGCAGATGCAGCGGTAAAGGCCCGCCTCGTGGTTGTTGTAATAAGCTCCGCTGAATGCCCGCTCAGTGTCTGCACGGCGAGTGACGTCAAACTCGTCGGAACTTAGAGCGTGACGCCAATCAGCGTCGCTCTTGACCACTCTTGCGATCGTTTCCACGCCCACGCGCGTGCCGTCGTCTGCGAACTCCACGATTTGCACGGGGCCGGCGTCGTTCTTTGCGGGCTTATTATCGGCAAGCGCAAAGCGGCAGGCGCGCTGAACGCCTATCAGCAGACCGTAAGCGCCAAGAGTTGCGCCAGTGAAAATAAAGCCGCGGCGAGTTAGATCGTTCATATTCAGAAGCTTCGCGGGCGCGCAGGCTTGGGCAATGTCTTAATCCCCGTCAGTCCGCAGTCATTGGCGGTGCGGGCAGCAAGGGCAGGCGCTTAGGCTCTCCGCGCGCGCCGCGCACTTCCAGGTCATCGAAAAGGAGCGACGGAGCTACGAGCGAAGCGGGCAATCCACTTTGCGCCGAACCGAACGCGCCGAGCGCCGTGCCCGCGAAACCCGATACCTGGCTCTGCATGTAGTTATAGACAAAGTCGTCGTTGCCGATGCCACCGAGGTTCCGCAACATCCGGGTGTTCAGGCCGATGATGCGGGCTCCGCGAATCATCTCTTCGCGGCCGTCTTCCGGATAGATTTTGTAGACGATCAGCGGGAGACGATCTCCCGTCCCGGCGCCACCGCCAAAGCTCGCCAGCAATTCGGAGAAATCATCCTGATGAAGCAAGCTGATGGAAGGATTATCCATCTCCCGGACCACCAGGCAGTAAGGCAATTTTTCCGAACGGCAGGCATCGAGAAACTTTTTCTTCAAATCGGCTGGCGCTAGCGTCTCCGACGATTTGAAAAACAGATTGCTCATAGTGGGCTTGGCGTCATTCAAAAACGCCGAGCGGCCGTGGCCGTTGGAATTGTCAGAGTCTGGACCCGGGCGCCGAGACATCAAAAGTTCTTTGGCGTTGCCGTTATCCACAATCGTGACTTTTTCCGCGCGGACGCCTTCATCATCCACGACGTAAGCACCCAGCAAAGCTGTTCCGTGAGACTCCATCGCGCTTGGGTCGTCCACCAAGGAAACGCCCGGCGGCAGAACACGCGCACCCATGCGGCCCACCCAGTCGCTCTTTCCGCCTAACCCGGTAAGAAGTTGTTCCATAACCGGCGTAAAGGAAACCGGCGGGCGAGCGCCATTGATCGCAGGAGTTAGTACTTGAGCCAGAAGCGGCGCAGCGGCGCGCGCTTCAAAGAGCACGGGTCCGGTGTAATCCTGCGCTGGAGGTGCGGCGCGGAGGGCCATCAGCTCACTGCCCGTGACGTTCAACGCTTTTTTAACCGCATCCACGCTCGGCAGATCAGCAGGCTTTGGAGCGTACGCAGCGTACATGTGGTTGATCTGCATGCCATCGTCGGCAAGCGTGTTCATGCCCGACTCAATCGCAGCAAAGGAGCGGTTTGTGCGGATTTCCGTGCCCTCGCTGGTGAGCAAATATTCCGTGGCATAAACCAGGTAGTAGGTCACGCGCGATTCATAGATCTGCGGAAACGCTCGTAGGGTGGCGGAGGTTTCGCGAGCTTCCTGCTCCCAGTTGCGATTGCTCCAGTCTGGCGTGACCAGCGGATCGATAAGCTGCAGCGGGGTGGCCTTCGCAAAATCGTCAATGTCGGATTGGCGGGCGAGGCTGCTCAAGTAGGCCTGTTTGCGCGAATAGGTTTCGACCGCTTCCTTGAACGCCTGGTCGGTGGCGATCCACAGGTCCTGGCGCAGGGAATCGTAGTCGCGATCGATGCCGACGGACCCGGTGGGGCCGATAAAGCCGCGGAAGGCGTCGTCGCTGATGAAGTTGGAGCTGTCCAGCTTGTAGTTGCCGATACGCGCTTCCACGTCCATGAAGCGGTTGCGAGTATGGTTAGAGTTAACCAGCGCGCCAAATTCGGCGACGACTTCTCGTACATCGAGATCGAGCAGTCGGTATTCCACGTAGTACGGGCGCTGTGGCTGTGGAGTGCCGGGGATTTTCAGCTCGAGGCGCGTTTTCGAGCGCGCCATTTCGTCCCGCATAGCCTGCAGGGTGTGATCGTTGTCCTTGGGAGCTTGCGCGCGGGCCGTGAAGCTGCAAAGCATCGCGGCGGCAAGAATCGTGAATCCTGCAAATCCGCGGGCGCGCCTCATTGCTGGCCTCCCGTTTTTGCAGGGTCGTGCGCGGGCGGCGGCAAAATCGGCGGCCGATCCGTGGAGCTTTCTTTCTTTTGTACTTCCAGCTCGGAAGTCAGGATGGCGGGCGATGCAGCAGAAACGGGAACAGAGCCGGATTCCGCGCCGCAGTAGCCATTGAAAACTTCCGGTGTGTCGCCGGTGGCCACGATTTTCGTGAGCGCGGCAAGCGGCGTTCCGACGATATCCACTCCACGGACCAATTCATCCGGGCGGCCATCGGGGAACACTTTGTAGACAACGAGCGGGAGGACCTGAAAAGCCTGCGGCTGTCCGCGACCGGTGAATGTAAAGCCACCTGCGATGTCATCGATTAGCAGTCCGAAGGGTTTGCCCTGCGCTTTGATCAGCTCGATCAATTTTACGCGCAGTTCCGCGTTTGTGACGGTCTTGCTGCTCTCCACAATCAGATTGCCCTGGCGGGAAACCGGCGTCGCGCCGAGTTGACGGCGTCCGTGCCCGTTGGAAGTGGGGAAACCCACGAGCGGCGAGCGCGACATTTCGAAGCTCTTTAGGACTCCATGATCAACAAGCGTCACGCGCTGCGCGGGAACGCCCTCGTCATCGAACTGGTAATAGCCCAGCAGGTCTTCCGAACCGAGTTTCCTCATCGTGGTGTCGTCCACGATGCTCAAGAAACTAGGCAAAATTGGTTCGCCGACTTTTTTCGCAAATGTTTGGCCCTCGGCGGAATCTTTTTGACGGTGGCCCTCAGCGCGATGGCCAAAGACCTCATGGAAAAAGACCGCAGCCGCGCGGCCGGTCAGGAGCGCTGGTCCAACCGACGGCTCGTTAATTGGCGCTGCGACGAGACCCTCGAGTTCCTTGCGCATCGTAGCCTGTGCGGCGGAGACGGCCTTGTCGTCAGGCGCATCCGCGGGATTGACCCAGTCGAAATTGTAATAACGGTCGATGTCCATTCCGTCCGGGGCTTTGCCCTGAATGAACAGTTCGAGGCGGTAGCGGATCTGGCCGAATTGCAGCTGGGTTCCTTCGCTGGTGACCTGGAAGACGTTCTGGGCCTGGGCCGTAAAGGTGACAATCGAATTGATAATCGCGGCGGATTCGCGGAACGTGCGGGTGTAGACGCGCACTTTTTCTTCCCACGGCTTGCGGTCCAGCGTTAAAGACACTTGCGGGCCAATGAAGGTGTGCGGCTGCTCGTGAGAAAAATCCGGTGCACGGTTTTCGACGGAATCGACCTTCACTTCTTTGCCCGTCTTGATCTTGATCAGCGCTTCCGCGGCGGCGCGGTATTGGTTCTCGGTTTCTAGCCACACGGCCCGGCGTATAACGCCCGGGTCATCATCGAGTGGAACAGAGACCCCCGGACCCGCGCTCGTCTGTTGGCGTTCGCCGACTTTGTGCGTATCATCCGTATCGTAACTGCCTGTGCGCACGGAAACTTCCAGCCAACGATTACGCGCTTCGGCGCTATTGAGAAGCGCGCCATTTGAGCCGGAAACGTCCGCTCGCTGCGTATCAGTGATGGTGTAGCCCAGGTAATAGGCCGGCGGCTCCTGCGCTTTAAACGTTTTCATCGAGCGCTCGAGTTCGGTCTGCAGGGCCGCAAGCAGAGGAGATTTCTTGACCTGCGTATCGGGGGGTGGCGCAGCCTGCGCCACGGTCGCCGCCAGTAAAGCTGTAAGGCCAAAGACGCACAAAAATGAACTCAGATAATGACGGACATAAATTTTCAAGGATTGCCTCACTTACAGTTTAGACGGAACTGCCAAACATCCAGTGTACGCTACCGCGGGTAACGGCACAAAATGCGGGAGTCAAGGACGTCCCTAGTCTATGTTTACACTAGTTTGACGGCTGCCCGGCGCGACGAGTTGCATACATTTAGAAACAAAGAGCCCCGGCTGCGACTTGCAACCAGGGCCGCGAAACAGATGTGATCCGCCGTTCTGACGAACGAATCAGCATGCATTGGGGTTGGTGGGGCTGCAGCCGCCGGTCACAGGCTTCGTCTGGACGGGAACACTGGTGTTGTGGCTTGCCATGACGCCAAAGACAACGATCGGGACAACGGCTATAAGTCCTAGCGTAAAGCCCAATCCTTTGCTAATGTGCCCCGCGTTTTCGATCCCGCTGCCCGGCCGCGGACCCACTTCCGTATCCTTGCTTGCTGTGACCAGCAAGTCGAGAGGCGCCTGCGTGGGCGGCGCTGGCGCGTCATTGTTACCATTGCGTAGGTTAGTCATCTGACCTGCTTTCAAGATCACACAGACGCCTACGAGATTGCAGACGCGCACAAAGCCCTCGTAGGCGACCACGTTCATCACGTTGTTTTCATAAGCCGCGTAAAAATCAGTTCCTACAACGCCTGCGACACCTGCCGCGGTATGTACTTCAAACTTGCCGTCCGGCTTCGCAATCTTTTGCGCTTGCGTCCGGAGCTTGCCGTAGGCCAACTCAAGATCCGTTTGCTGCGCTCCCGCGTCGTGTTTCACGATCTTAATTGAGGAATCTGATCCAACGTTTAAGACCGATCCATCTTCCAGGGCGATGCGTGCGCGCCCGTCGGCCTTTGTATTTACAAGGTCCTGCCACTCGACCACCGACTTCACGGAAGCGTTTAGGGTCTTGGAGCCGCGGGCAATGCTCACCGCCGGAATCATGCGCGCAACTTCGCCCGCCTTCTGTCCGCCCGCCTGAGGCTCGGCAGAAATGTCTGCCGGAACGGTGATGATTAGCGAAAGCAAAAAAGCCAGGCCAAGCGCAAACGGGGACTTTGTCTTCATGGGGAACTCTCCTAAAAAGCACGGCGTTATCCGTGTTACTTATTGTTGTTACTGGAGGCCGTTCAGACTGTCAATTGGAAACCCGAAGAGGATTGCGCAGACACTACATTGCCGTTTGGGCACCCGCTCGCCGATACCATGTCAGCGAGCCCTTCGGATGCTGTCATTCCCCGACTCTTCAGCGGGACGTCACTCCGAGCAGTAGAACAGGGCTGCGGCCATGTCGTCGTGCGGGCCACCCCCCCCGGCCGAAGCTCTCGACCGCCAAAAAGATAGCTTGAAGAAGGTGCGTAGGTGAGTCAGTAAGATGCTCGTCGCAAATCGCCACGAGCCGGTCTGTTCCGAAGCTCTCCTCGTCCCTGTTCATGGAATCGGTAACTCCGTCGGTGCAGAACAGAACGGAGTCGCCCGGCTCGAGACGGAGCACTGTTGCGTCGTAACTCGTGCATGGCCAAAGCCCTGGAGGAATGCCGGACAACTTGAGCAAGCGACAACTCGCGCCGGTGAGATGCAGCGGCCCGGGCATTCCGGCGCTCGAAGTTTGTATCTCGCGAGTGGCGGGATTGAACACCCCATACTGCAGAGCGGCGTGCCGGGCCGGGAGGCCGCGGATCATCAGCCGGCGGTTCATCGTGGCAAGAACTTGATCGGCTGAGATTCCCGTTTTGTGTACCCCGCGGAGTGTTCCGACTGCCAGAGCACCAAAAAACACGGCGGGAAGCCCCTTTCCCGAGACTTCGCCGAGATACAGCCCGATGGAGCCGTTGGTGAGCTCGAAATAATCCAAAAAATCACCGCCTACAGCCGAAACCGGCTGAAATTGATGGGAGATCGTTACACCGCGCGAGCGCAACGATTCCGTCGGCAGCATCACGCTCTGGAGCGCGCGGGCCTCTTCCAATTCCTCGTCACGCAATTTTTCGAGCGCCTGCAGCTCGGCCGCGGGAGCAAACGTGTTCATTCTTCAATCCAAGGGAGGAGCTCTGCACCGCGAAGAGGGATCGGCGGTGAAAGGAGTTTAACAAATAAGATGGCATCTCTGTGGAAGAAGATTTCTGTTGATTCCTCGCGCACGCGCTCCTTCCTCAAGTCTTGCAACTCACATGGCGCAGCGCGAAAATTCCTATATGCGTTCCCTCGTCACCATTCTACTCGGTGCTGCGCTTGTGTTTGGCATCTATCATTTCTATTTCAAGAAAATGCCCACAACGGACGAAGGCACGGCGCCTACGCAAGCCATTAGCCTCACTGGTGTTCGCGCTGATCTCATACAGATTGCCCAGTCGGAGGGTGGCTATATCGCGCTCAACGGCCATTGCGTGTCGATGGACGAGCTTATTTCTTCAAAAACCCTGGCCCTGTCGCAGCCTGAGCGGGACGGCTACTCCTATTCGATCGAGTGTTCCGGTGGAGATTTCAGCGTCACGGCGCGGCACGCTCCAGCCGCTGCAGGTTCACCCATACGCTATCCCACGCTTGCCATTGACCAGACCATGCAGGTCCGCGAAGTCAACTGATTCTCAAAAGCATTGTCATCTCGGACCAGCGCACGAGCCGGCGCTTCTCGCATCCCTGGCTGGAACTTTTCCCATGTGCACCTCGTACCTTCTAGCGACAATGGTTCCCTCGATATAAATCGCGCTTCCGGCGCATTCTAGAAGGAGCAAATTATGGGTGGAGATTTGATCGGTTTGGTGGCAGTCACGTTGGGGATGGGTGTCCCCCTCGGCGCGTTATATACGTATTACCGGGTGCGCAAATTGCGCAGCGAAGAGCGGCTTGCCGCCATCGCACGCGGCGTTAGCATTCCTCTCGAGCCAGAACTCTCGCAAGCGGCACACTCTCGCCGCTCGGGGCTTCTGCTTATCTCTGGTGCCCTCGGCTACTTGGTTACCTTCGGTTTGGTTGCATGGATCCAGGCGGACCGCGATTTCTGGTCGGCTGCAGCGTTCGGCATCATTCCGCTTGCTGTTGGCGTTGGCTACTACCTCGATTTCAAGCTGATTCGCCGCGACCTTCGTGCTTCGAGCTAGCTAGACGGTTGTGGTCAATTCAAACTATAGGAATGCGGACGGTGTTAGTTAGCCCAATGGGGTGGATGCCGTCAGGCTTGTCACCTGATGTCTAGCGAGGCAAGGACGTGTCCTGCCTCTCGTCATGGCGTGCGCTTTTGATCCGCCACCAAGACGCCTGCTTCGGCGTAGTTCGTTGCCGGTACGTCGTGAAACGACACGTGAATGTTTTCGCGTTTCGCTCGACCGTCTTCGATCAGCACATCGGTAATGCGCTCCGCGATCTTGCGCTTCATTTCTGGCGTGCGTCCTTCGACCCAGATAATCTGAACATGCGGCATTTCGCTTCCTCCTCAGAATGGCCTATCCCCCGAATTTCTCGCGCAAAACCGGGTCATTCTACTAAACCTTACACCCCAAAGGGCTCTGCAACGTTCCAGTTGTGGGAGCAAAGCATAGCGCCCCCTGTGTTAGTATTACAGGCCAATGCATTCCGCCATTCCTTACCTGATCGAGCTACAGCGTGTCGACCACCTGATTGGCTCGGTACGCGCCGAGATTGACACGTTCCCGAAGCGGGTCCGCGATGCTGACGCCAAACTAAGTGGCGCTCGCGCAGCCGTGGCCGCTGCTAAAGAGGGCCTCGTCAACAGCCAAAAAGAGCGCAAGAAATTCGAGCTGGACGTGCAGCAGTGGAAAGACCGCGCGAAGAAATACCGCGACCAAAGCGGGGCGGTTAAAACCAACGAAGCCTACAAGGCTCTGCAGCACGAAATTGCCAACGCCGAAGCGGAAGTCGCTAAGGCTGAAGACGCGCAACTCGAAGTGATGATGAAGGGCGAAGAGGCCGAACGCCGCGTGAAGCACGCGGAAGCGAATCTCAAGGAAGACGAAACGGCGGTTACCAAAGAGAGAAAAGAAATCGAAGCTCAGCAGGGCGAGAAAAAGAAACAGCTCGAATCGTTACTTGCCGAGCGAGAGCGCGCCTTGGCTCCGATTCCCGAGGATTTGCGCGAACTCTATGCGCGCATCGCCAAACGGCATCATGGCGCGGGTCTTGCCGAAGCCCGCGATGGACAATGCCGGGGCTGCGGCATGCGCGTGCTGCCGCACACTTTGCAGGAGCTGCGCCGCGATCCCAACGAAGAGATTTACCGCTGCGAATCCTGCGGCCTGATTTTGTACACTTTGGAGCCGATTCCGCTGCCAGATCCTGCTTCCGGCTCGGGGCACGCCGCTTCTTCGGCTTCTAACCATTCCTGATGCCACGCCTTCCAAAATCAACTCGCGCTGCCGGTGACGGTCTCTTTGGGGACTCGGTCGCGGAGCAGAAGAATGCGACGCCGGCTCATCAAGCCAATATTGATGGCGCGGCGCGTGGAAATCCCGGTCCAGCTTCGTATGGTGTCGTTATCCGCGATGGGCAGGGCGAGCTTGTCGCCAAGCTGAAAAAATACATCGGCCGGATGACAAACAATGTCGCCGAATACTACGGATTGATTGCGGCGCTGGATTACGCGGAGTCGCATGGGATACGCGCGTTGCGCGTCGAGAGCGATTCCGAGCTAATGGTGAAACAGATGCAAGGGCAGTACAAAGTGAAGAGCGAGGATTTGAAGCCGCTTTTTGAGCGCGCGAAGAAAATGTCGATGGGCTTCCAATCGTTTCGGATCGACCACATCTACCGCGAGCAAAACCGCGAGGCAGACGCCCTTGCCAATGAAGCGCTTGATGAAACCGCGGGCGCGCCCAGTGTCCCCGGAGCGCCAGCGAAAGCTGCGGTGGCCGATGCCAAACCCGGTCCGCGCTGGATTCAGGCGCGATTCCGCAGCGGGATTCTCTATCCGCTCGAAGATATCGATCTTCCCGACGGCACCGAAGTGCAGCTCGTACTTCGCCCGCTGAAGCGCCCGGCCTCACAAAAATAGCGTTTGAATTTTTTGGAGTTATTTCAGCGCGTAGGAGCGGTAGAGAGTATCGCGCTGCGCGGGTACGAATCCCGCATCGGAGATGATGCGGCGGAGCTCGTTTTCGTTGGTGCGGTTTTTTACGCCGGCGGCAAACACGACGTTTTCTTCGATGAGGATGCTGCCGACGTCGTCCGCGCCGAATTGCAAGCCCACCTGGCAGACTTTGATACCCGGCGTCAGCCAGCTGGATTGGATGTGGTCGATGTTGTCGAGGTACAGGCGGCTGACGGCCAGCGTCTTTAGATAATCGACAGCAGTCGCTTCCTGCACTTTTTTCCCGAGAGCTGTGTTTTCCGCCGCAAACATCCAGGGAATGAACGCCGTGAACCCGCCCGTATCTTCCTGAATGCGACGCAGGCGTTCTAGATGATTTACGCGGTGGCGCAGCTCCTCGCCGCAGCCAAACATCATCGTCGCAGTCGTGCGCAGGCCGAGAGAGTGCGCGATGCGGTGGACTTCTTCCCAATCGTCGCTAGTGCACTTCAGGCGAGCAATTTTGCCACGAATTTCGTCATCTAGAATTTCCGCGCCGCCGCCCGGAATGGATTGCAGCCCGGCGTCCATCAGACGTTGGATCGTTTCGCGGACGCTCAGCTCGCTGACTTCCGCGATGCACAAAATCTCTGGCGCGGAAAAACAGTGCAGGTGCACTTGCGGGAAGCGAGCTTTCAGCGAACGTAGCAAATTTTCGTAATAGCCGATCTGTAGGTCCGGGTGCAAGCCGCCTTGCAGCAAAATTCCTGTGCCGCCGAGCGCAAGCATCTCTTCGATTTTTTCGTAGATGCTTTCGAAGGAAAGGATGTAGCCGTCCTTTGCGCCCAAAGGCCGGTAGAACGCGCAGAACGAGCAGTACTCGGTACAGAAATTCGTGTAGTTAATGTTGCGGTCGATCTGGTAGGTCACCACGCGTGGGTCATTTTTCTTCAAGCGTACTTGGTGTGCAGCCATGCCGACGCCCACCAGGTCGTCGGATTGCAGCATGTCGATAGTTTCTTGTTTCGTCAGTGCCACGTTGTTCCTTCGCGTCGTTGCGCTCTAATTCTAGCGAATGCGTCGCCTAAACTCTAATTGCAGATCACGTAGGGACACGATATATCGTGCTCCTACTTCGCCGAGACCTGTACTGCTTCTTTTGAAGCGGTTGCCCACTCAATTTTCTTCTCTCCTGGGGTCAAACCCAGTCTTGCGGCTTCGTAGAAATACCTTTCGAGCCCGTGGCGGTTTTCTTCGTCCAAAGAGAAGTCGATGTTCTGCCGCAGATACGATTCCAGCTCAACCTGCGGCAATTCAAGTTCGCGCGCGGCTTCCTGGCAGATGGCTGGGATCTGGGTCAGGCCGAGGTTGCGGGATGCCGCGAAATCCGCGAGCAATTCCGTCGTGACAACCTCCTGCCTTGCGGCCCACACGGCCATCACCGCCGGCAGACTCGAAAATTTACGCCACTCGCCGACCATATCGTACACATGAAAAATCTCCGCGCTGCGGATTCCAAGCGTAGCCGCCTGGCAGACCGCGCGACCCTGCGGGCTGACGGCACTCTTTTTCTCGATGACAATGGAAATCCGCAGCGCGGGGTCGCCGATGAGCAGAGCAGCGTCGGCCCTTTCCAGCATCGCGCTTAAATTGGGCTCGGTTTCAAAAAAGTCTGGCGAGATTTTCCAGTGTTCAGCAGCCAGAATGCGCGTCAACGCTTGCGTGCTGCGCGAACTGCGGTCCAGTGCAATGCTGCGCAGCTGCTCGATGGGCTTCTTCGCGATAATCAAGAGGCTGCGCACGCGATTCTGCGAGGCGATCGCCAAATCCGGCAGAACGACCAAGCCCGGGATGCGCTGATACTCAATCGCCGGAATGATGGCGATGTCAGCAGCGCCTGTGCGCAGTGCTTCGGCGCATTGCGACGGCACGGTGAACGACAAATCGTACTTTCCGACGAGCGGCCCGTTCGTAAAGCCCCAAACAAGCGGCGCAGTGTTCAGGTACTGGACAATTGATATGCGAAGTTTTTGCAAGTTTGAGCGGCTCGCGATTTCGATCAAGTATACCAGACAGGATTTTCCTCCGCGCCAAGCGTCTTTTGTTGTAAAACGTTCCTTCCATTCGGAGGCGCTGAAAATGTTGAAACGTTCCTGGTGGCTTTTCTTGCTCGGTTTCCTGTGCCTACCCGTGGCTGGCCTCGCTGCCCGTCCTGATGCGTCCCAGACGCCAACCATCGCTGAAAAAGTCACGGGTGCGCAGAAGTTTCCCGGATATTTCAACCTTTATTGGGATGCCAAGCAAGGCAAGCTGTGGCTCGAAATCGACAAATGGAGCACGGAATTCCTTTACCAGAGCGGCCTTCCCGCGGGCGTCGGCTCGAACGACATCGGCCTCGACCGCGGCCAGCTTGGTAAAACGGCCATCGTCCGATTCGAACGCAGCGGGCCGAAGATTTTGCTCATGCAGGAGAATCTCGGCTATCGCGCCGTGACCAACGACGCGGACGAGCGCCGCGCCGTCCATGACTCCTTTGCCGAATCGGCGCTTTGGGGTTTCACGGTTGCCGCCGAGGAAAACGGTCACGCGCTCGTCGACGCTACCGATTTCTTCCTGCGTGATGCCCACGGCATACCCGCAACGCTTCGCCACACCAAGCAGGGCGCCTATCACGTAGACGCTTCACGCTGCGCGATCTATCTTCCCCAAACTAAAAATTTTCCCCTAAACACGGAAGTCGAAGCCACGCTCACTTTTTCCGGCGATGACCCCGGTCCCTGGGTGCGCGAGGTCACGCCCTCGCCCGAGTCCATCACTGTCCGTGAGCACCACTCCTTCGTTCAGCTTCCGCCGCCCGGCTATAAACCGCGCGTCTACGATCCGCGTTCCAGCTTTTTCGGCATCGCGTACATGGACTACGCCACTCCGGTGAGTGAGCCCATCGTCAAGCGCTTCACCGCGCGACACCGCCTCGAGAGAAAAGATCCCAACGCGGCCGTCAGCGAACCGGTCCAACCCATCATTTATTATCTCGACCGCGGCGCGCCGGAACCGATTCGCTCGGCGTTGCTCGATGGCGCGCGCTGGTGGAACCAGGCTTTTGAAGCCGCCGGGTACAAGAACGCCTTCCAAGTGGAGCTGATGCCCGAAGGCGCGGACCTGATGGACCTGCGCTACAACGTCATACAGTGGGTGCATCGCGCCACCCGCGGCTGGTCCTATGGCGCGGCCGTGATCGATCCACGCACCGGCGAAATTATCAAAGGGCACGTCACGCTCGGCTCCCTTCGCGTGCGCCAGGATTATCTGATCGCCGAAGGCCTGCTCGCCCCCTACGAAAAAGGCAAACCGGTCTCACCAAAAATGACGGAGATGGCGCTCGCGCGTCTTCGCCAGCTTGCCGCGCACGAAGTCGGCCATACTCTTGGCCTGATGCACAACTACTCGGCAAGCACGGTTAATCGGTCCTCCGTGATGGACTATCCTCCGCCGCTCGTGAAGCTCGCCGCCGACGGCACGCCCGACCTCTCCGATGCTTACGCCACCGGCATCGGCGATTGGGACAAAGTGTCGATTACGTGGGGCTACAGCGATTTCGCGCCCGGTATCGACGAGCACGCCGCGCTCGACAAAATTCTGATCGATGCCTTCAGCCGCGGGCTTCGTTATCTTACCGACCAGGACGCCCGCCCTGCCGGTTCCTCCAGCAGCGTCGCGCATCTTTGGGACAGCGGCTCGAATGCAGTAGACGAGTTGAACCGCATCATGGAAGTTCGCGCGGCAGCGCTCAGGCGCTTCGGCGAAAATAATATCCGCCAAGGCGCGCCACTGGCGACCATCGAAGACGTGCTCGTACCCATCTACATGTTCCATCGCTACCAGGTGGAAGCCACCAGCAAGCTTGTCGGCGGAATGGACTACACCTTTGCGCTCCGTGGCGATGGCGAAATTCCCACACAAATCGTCGCGGCAGCCGAGCAGCGCCGCGCTCTCGCTGCCGTGCTCGCTACGCTTAAACCGGAAACGCTTGCCTTACCGGAATCGATCTTAAAAATCATTCCGCCTCGTCCTCCGGAATATCCACGCGATCGAGAGGACTTCAAGATTCATACCAGCCCGGCATTTGATTCGCTCGCACCCGCGGAATCCGCCGCCCAGCACACGCTGCAATTCTTGTTTAATCCCGAACGCGCCGCTCGTCTCACCGAGTTCCACGCCCGCAACGAAGAAAACCCAGGTCTGGAGGAAGTAATCGATGCCATCCTCAGCGCCACCTGGAAAGCCCCGCACGTTAAGGGTTACCACGGAGAAATCGCCAACACCATCGACGACGTTGTTCTGTATGACCTCATGGCCCTCGCTGCCAACGACCATGCTACCGATGAAGTCCGGGGAGTCGCCTCACTCAAACTTCATGAACTACACGACTGGCTTGCCGCGCAATCCGGAGGCGGTGTCATCTCTGATAAAGCGCACACCTTCTTCAGCAAGCAGCGTATTGAGCTTTTCGAAAAGGATCCCAAGCGGATCGATCTCACCGCGCCCGTCGAGCCGCCAGACGGCCCTCCCATTGGGAGCATGGGTATGCTGGATTGCGATTGGCAGCCGTAATTCTCGGACGCTAGTCTCGGTTAGGGCCAAGCTCGGTAGTCCTGCACGCTAATTGCGCGAAACCACTTTGGCGGGGTTTTTGACCTCGACAAACGCAATTCCGTTCACGCCGCTGCAAGCGAGCCACAAATTGCCCTCGGGAGTGGCCACCATGTTCCGCACCACGCCTCCGCCCGACGGGATAATCCACGTCTGGAATTTTTCCGTCTTGGGGTCGAAGCGCACGACCGTATTCGGCTTGGTATTCGATTCGCTATACCAGATGACGTCTCCCACGGTCGTGATGCCATAAGGCCTGGACCGCGCTCCGCCAGGAGAAGCCCACTCCGTGACTTTGCCCGTCGTTGGATCGAGCCTCCCCAGGTAGCCGCGCGAATAATCCGAATACCAAATCACATCGTCTGGCGTAATGGCCACGCGCCGAGGATGCGAATCCACGTGCGGCAACACATACTCATGAATGGCCAGCGTGTCCGGATCAAGGCTCGCCACCTTGTTGCTTCCAAATTCGACGAAAAACGGCACTCCTTTCGAGCTCACCACCATGCCGTAAGGATTCGAACGCAGAGTCGGCGAACTGACCACCTTTACCTCTCCCGTCTTCGGGTTCAGCCGTCCCACCATGTTCCCGCCCTGAACGGTAAAATAGATGTTTCCGTTCGGCGCAAAGAGTAGCGTGTGGGGATCGCTGGCTTTCGGATCAGGCATCGGATATTCGGTCACGTTGCCGGTTTTCGGATCCAGCTTGCCGATGTACGCCTTGAAGTTTGCCGTGAACCAGATATTCCCATCTTTGTCGGGCACAAGTCCATGCGGCCCGGACGACGGCGTCTTCAAAGGATATTCCTTGAACTGCTGCGTCTTGGGATCAAACCGCCCCAGCACGTTTGCCATTTGCCCCGTGTACCACACCGAGCCGTCGGGAGCGAACGCGGGATCGTGGGGCCGCGATCCGGCCGTTGGCACTTGCCATTCCTTGATAGAAACCTCGACGCTTCCGGGAATTACAACCGCGTCGGGCGCCGGTCTCTCAGGGAAGTTCTTGGCCAGATAGTCGGTAACTGTTGCGATCTGGTCTTTCGGCACGGGTGCGCCAGCGGTCACCATCATGTTTAGAACCGACGTCCACTCCTGCCGATTGTGGCCCGCGTTCGTTACTGTAGTGAGCGCGTGGCAAGACCCGCAAGCCTTCTGGATTGTTTCCTTCCCTTCGCCGTCGGGTAATTGAGCCGGGGCCTGAGCCCAGCCAGAAAGTGTGCAGCAAACAAGGGCCGCCACGATGAAGAACGGCAACCGCCTCGCCACACCGGCTCCAAGCCTATGGTTAGTGGGGATGCTCGGCTTCCTACTCGCTTGCACTTGATTGCAATTTGATTCGCGCACGGAGCCCTCCATATTGCTGGTCTTTCGCTCGTAATTTACGCCCGACAGCCTTTCAGCGCAATCAAGAAGCCGTCAACCCTTTTCAAATCAAGGGGAACTGTCTTCCTGCGCGGGTTGTCGAACGGAGTCCGCGGTCTGCCCGCAAACGCGCACTTTCCGGTCTTTAGTAATGAATTCATCAAACCGATGGAGGTCTCGTTCGTCTATGTAGCAAGGAGGGTTTTGTCCATGAAATCGCGCATTAGTGTTCTTCTGCTGCTGGTGACCGCCGCGTGCGGATTCTATGGTGTGGCGGTTTTGGCTGGCGCCCAGGACGCGCCTGTCCCTCCAATTCCACCCGCACCTCCATCTGCCGGCCTTGTCCCACCGGTTCCTCCTTTGCCGCCGTTCTCCGCTGCGGCTCCCGCTGAGCCTGCCACGCCAGCAATGCCAGCAATGCCAGCAATACCTGCCACGCCCGCGATGCCGGCCGTTCCCGCCGCACCCGCAAGCCCCGCCGAGTCAACTTGGAACGATTGGGATCATGGTCACTCAATGAGCATGTCCGGCGGTCATCGTGAGCCCGCAACGGATTGCTCCGACCTCCATGTTCGCTTCGACGATCGCGACGCCGTGATGGAATCAGTAGAACGCACTGTAACGAAGGCTGACGCACCAACTCTTCGCGTTCGCCCCCACAAGAATGACGGCGTTCAGGTGCAAGGCTGGGACAAGGACACCTATTCGGTAACATCCTGCAAGTTCGCTTCAAATGAAGATGGCGGCGCGCAGCGAATTCTGGCTCAGATGACGATTTCAGTTAAAAACGGAGAAGTCTCGACCAACGGGCCAAGCGACGATGGCGAATGGACGATCTATCTGCTGATTCGCGCGCCGAGAGCAGCGGTCATCGACTTGGAGACAGCGAACGGCCCACTTTCTCTCTACAGCGTCGACGGCAAACTGACCGCCCACGCCACGAACGGCCCCATTACTTTGCGCGATTTTTCGGGCGATGCCGATGTCCGCGCTGCAAACGGCCCCATCACCATCTCCGGAAGCAGCGGCAACGTGCGCATCCACACAGAGAACGGTCCGATCTCGATCAATCTCAAAGGGACGACCTGGAGCGGAACTGGCTTGACCGCCGATGCGCAAAACGGTCCTCTTACGCTTTCCGTTCCGTCTGATTATAAGTCCAGCTTCAGCGTGGAATCGCGCAACTATTCCCCGATGAGCTGCCATGCCAGCATTTGCGAAAAGGCGCAGAAGACCTGGGACGACAACAATCGCCGCATCGAATTTGGCGGCTCGCCCGCGATGATCAGGCTCTCGACGGTGAATGGCCCGGTTTCGATTCAGTCATCGCGCGAAGAAATGTAACCCCGGCTCTTTGCCGGCTTACTTCGAGCGAAGTCGAAGGCAAAGCGCGGCACATCGCGCCCGTTTCGCATCAGCCCGCGCCCCGCAACGATGGACTCGCTCTATCTCTTGCGGATAAGATTCCCCGGATGATTCCTGAAGCGCGCGTGGCCCAGCCTGTCACCGAATCGGAAGCCGCGCGTCTGGCGCGCGAAATTTTCTGCCTGGATGTCTCCGCCAAGTCACTGCCCGGCGAGTACGACGATAATTTTCATCTCACATCGGTCGACGGTCGTGAATTCGTCCTAAAAATCATGCATCCCGCAAGGGACCAATCGTTCGTGGAGATGCAGTGCCAGGCGCTGCAACACTTGGCCAAGCGCGCGCCCCAACTTTCTCTTCCACGTGTTTGCCCAATGCCTGGCGGCGACGCGTTCACGGTCGCGACGCTCTCTGATGGAACGAAGCGACTGCTCTGGCTGCTCACGTACGTCCCTGGACCGGTTCTTGCCAAGGTAAATCCACGCAGCCCGGAATTGCTCCGCAGTCTCGGCGAATTTCTAGGCGAGATGGACGCCGCGCTAGGGGATTTTTCTCATCCTGCCGTGCACCATGAATTGAAGTGGGACCTCGCTCGCGCCGGCTGGATTCGGGATTATCTGAAGCATATTGAGGATTCGGCGCGTCGCGCGCTCGTCGAGCGGTTTCTTGCGCTGTACGAATCGGAAGTTGTGCCGGCGGTGAAATCGCTGCGCCGAAGCGTCGTCTATGGCGACGCGAATGATTACAACGTGCTGGTCAGTCCGCCTTGGCCACAACCGCGAAAAGTAGTCAGCGTGATTGATTTTGGAGACATGCACTACGGTCTCACCGTGTCCGAGGTCGCGATCGCGGCCGCGTACGCAATGCTGGGCGAGAAGGATCCGCTCTCCGCGGCAAGCGCCGTTGTCGCTGGGTACCACAGCGTTTTTCCGCTAAGCGAAGACGAGTTCAGCCATCTCTATACCGTCATTGCGATGCGGCTCGCAGTCAGCGTCACAAATTCCGCGCACCGCAATTCTCTGATCTCCGACGATCCCTACGTGACGATCAGTGAGGCCCCGGCCTGGGAAGCGCTAGAGAGGCTTGCCGCGGTTCATCCAAGATTCGCTCATTACGCCTTTCGCGATGCCTGCGGTTTGCCTCCCGTGCCACAAAGCGAAAAAGTGCAGCGATGGCTTGCGTCCAACGCAAGCAGCGCGGCCTCCATCCTCGATCTGGATTTGCGCAAGGCTCCGTGTGTCATTCTTGATTTGAGCGTTGGCAGCACATTACTTGGCGCCGATCCGAGCGCCTCAGAAACGGAAAACCTCAGCGAAACGATCTCTCGCAAGATGAAGAGCGCCAATGCATTCGTTGGAGTCGGCCGCTACAACGAAGCGCGCATGCTTTACACGTCACCGTTTTTTGGAGCCAGCGAAAATCCCACAGACGAGCGGCGCACCGTTCATCTCGGGATAGACTTATTCGTAGCACCCGGCACTCCGGTGCATGCGCCGCTCGACGGTGTCGTTCACGCCGTCGCAATAAACACAGCTCCGCTCGACTACGGCCCGCTCGTCATTCTTCGTCACGCTGCGAACGAAGGTCTCGAGTTTTTCACGCTCTACGGCCATCTCACGCGAGAAGCTTTTGACACCCTCCAAGTGGGGCAGCGCATCGCGCGGAGCCAACAGTTTGCCAGCATCGGTGACGTCCACGAAAACGGCGGCTGGGCTCCTCACCTTCATTTCCAAATCATCGTCGATTTGCTGGAGCACCGCTCCGATTTTCCCGGTGTCGCCTCGGCATCGCAACGCAACGTGTGGACTTCTCTCTCTCCTGATCCCAATTTATTGTTAGGCGTTCCCGAAGATCGCTTTCCTCCTCACGAGCCGACTTACTCCCAAACTCTCTACGTTCGACGCGAGCTGCTTGGAAAAAATCTCAGCATTTCTTACCAGCAACCGCTCAAGATTGTGCGCGGCTGGATGCAATACCTTTACGACGACACGGGCCGCGCCTTTCTCGACGTCTACAATAACGTGCCTCTCGTTGGGCACAGCCACCCCCGCGTCGTGCGCGCCGTGCAGGAGCAGATCGCGCTCCTCAACACCAACACGCGCTATCTCCACGACAATGTGAGCCGCTACGCCGAGCGCCTCACGCGTCTTCTTCCGAAACCGCTTCGCGTCTGCTATTTCGTCAACTCAGGCAGCGAAGCCAACGAGCTAGCGCTGCGCCTTGCCCGCACGCACACCGGCCGCGAAGACGTGATCGTCCTCGAACACGCCTATCACGGCCATACAAATACGCTCATCGATATCAGTCCGTACAAATTTGACGGCCCCGGAGGCCGCGGCCGAAAATCTTGGGTCCACGTCGCGCCGATTCCCGACGACTATCGCGGGCCATACCGGCGGGATTATACCGCGGCTGGATCAAAATATGCCCAACACGTTGCCGAGATTTTGCAGAACGCTCACGCGCAAGGCCGCAGCATCGCAGCCTACATCGCCGAAACGCTTCCCAGCGTCGCCGGCCAAATTGTTTTTCCGCAGGGATATCTTGCGGAAACCTACAAACACGTCCGCGCTGCGGGCGGCGTCTGCATTGCCGACGAAGTGCAAGTCGGCTTCGGCCGTCTCGGCACTCACTTCTGGGGATTTGAGACGCAAGCCGTCATCCCGGATGTTGTGGTGTTCGGAAAGCCAATAGGAAATGCGTTCCCCCTAGCAGCGGTTGTCACCACGCCAGAAATCGCGGCAAGCTTCAACAACGGTATGGAGTTCTTCAGCACGTTCGGCGGCAATCCCGTCGCCTGCGCCGCTGGCCTCGCTGTTCTGGACATCCTCGAAGACGAGCGTCTCCAGGAAAATTCGTTGCGGGTTGGGAGTTACCTGATCGCGCGGCTGAAATCACGGAAAGAGAAGCATGCGCTGGTCGGCGACGTGCGTGGCTCTGGATTGTTTCTGGGACTGGATTTGGTCCTCAACCGTGATACTCGCGAACCCGCCCCGCAGCAAGCCTCTTACATCGTCAACCGCCTCCGCGAACGAGGCATCCTCGCCGGCACCGACGGCCCGCATCACAACGTCATCAAACTTCGCCCTCCGCTAATCTTCTCCCAAGTCGACGCCGATCTTTTTGTAACAACCCTGGACACCATCCTCGCCGAAGACGCTACTCAACCAAGCTGAGTGCCAACCTCTTAATGTTCATCAATTGTTAGTTAACAGTACAGTTATCATGCTGCATAGGCTGGGCACTTGATGGAGCTAGACTCATCCCTCTCCTGGCTCGCGCTGGCGCTCACGCCCGGCCTGGCTTCCCGTCTGTTCGCTCGTCTTCTGAAACGCTTCGGTTCACCCGACGCGGTTTTTCGCGCCCCGCTCACTGACCTGGAAGGCTGCCGCCTGCCCGCGCCAGTCGCGCAAGTCGTCTTCAAGAAAGAAGCCTTCAAGCACGCGGAAAAAGAATTGAAAGCCACCGGCAACATCGATCGCTGCCGGCTCATCAATTGGACCGAACCCGAGTGCCCGCAAACTCTGCTTCAAATCTACGACCCGCCGGTCTTGCTCTACGTTCGAGGCGACCCAGAAGTCCAGAATCATCCTTGCCTCAGCATTGTAGGCACCAGGCACCCGACTCTTTACGGCACCCAGATGGCGGAACGCCTGGGCCGCGAACTGGCGGCGCGAGGACTCGTCATCGTCAGCGGCGGCCCGCGGCATCGATGCCATCGGCCACCAAGGCGCCATAGCCGTCAGCGGGCGGGCCATCGGCGTCCGGGGCACTGGCATTGACGTCTGCTATCCAAAAGAAAACAAGAAACTGTACGAAAAAGTTTTGGAGCGCGGCGCCATCATCAGCGAATTTCCGCTGCGCACTCATCCCGCCCCGGAGAATTTTCCCATTCGCAATCGCATCGTCGCGGGAATGCCGCTAGGCGTCATCGTCATCGAAGGCGCCCAATACAGCGGCTCGCTCATTACAGCCCGTCCAGCGATGGAGTTTGGGAGAGAGGTCTTCGGCGTCCCCGGAAACGTAACCCAGCCTGTCAGTTTCGCGCCGAACCAATTGATCAAGCAAGGCGCCAAGCTCGTCACAAACGCGGAAGACGTTATCGAGGAGCTGCCCACACCGGTGCGCGCGGCACTCGTAAAAGCCGAGCAGCCCGAAGCCGAGCAAAGAAATCTGCTCGTCGCCGCCTCCTTAAACCCTTCCGAAAAAAAGGTCTATGAACTTCTCAGCACCGAAGAATCCAAGCACATTGATGACATCGTGGAACGAACCGGCTTGAACTCTTCCGAAGTTCTAGCTACGCTTTTTGATCTGGAGATGAAAGGCATCGTGCGGCAGTCGCCCGGAAAGCGCTTCAGTAAGGTGTTGTTTTAGAAAAAGATAGGGCGCGAATCGCTTGCACTTGATCCTGCATCTAAACGCTGAGAGTATCCCAAAGGCGTATAGCCGCATCTACATGAAGTTAGCGAGAAGGACACACGCCGCGCTCTCCAGCTTTCCCAGCTGAACATTACGGGGTTACAAAGACAAGATGGGCCGTTCGCTTGTGATCGTTGAGTCGCCTGCAAAGGCGAAGACCATTAACAAATACCTTGGGCGGAATTTCCTCGTCAAGGCGTCCATTGGCCACGTGATGGACCTGCCCAAGAAAACGATAGGCATCCGTCTGCCCGGCGAAGAAGAAGGCACTGGAAAGAAAAAGAAGCGCGCCAAGAAGGGCGCGAAGAAGGTAAAAGAGAAGCCAGTCCGCCCGCCGATTTCTCTCGACGACGAGAAAATCTTCGAGCCTACGCTTCAGATCATCGCCGGCAAGGGCAAAATCATCAACGATCTCCGCAAAGCCGCCAACGCCGCCGACGCCGTCTATCTGGCGGGCGACCCCGACCGCGAAGGCGAAGCCATCTCCGCGCACCTCGCCATGGTTTTGTCCAAGCCTTCCAAGTACCCCGAGCAGGAACCCACCGTTTCGCGCTTTAAGAAAAAGAACGCCAAGCCCGAAGTCGTGGAAGAAGAGCCAAAGGACGAGCCAAAGAAGGAAATTCCGTCCATCGATCCTAAGAAGATTTTTCGAGTCACGTTCAACGAAATTACGCCCAAAGCGATTCGCGCGGCGTTCGAGCATCCCAGAAAAGTAGACACCAATCTCGTCGACGCACAGCAAGCTCGCCGCGTTCTCGACCGTATTGTCGGCTACAAGGTCTCGCCGCTTCTCTGGAACAAAGTTCGCCGCGGTCTTTCCGCCGGTCGTGTGCAAACCGTCGCCTTGCGCTTGATCGTCGAACGCGAGCAGGAAATTCGCGCCTTCGTTCCCCAAGAGTATTGGACGATCCACGCCATGCTCGACGCTGGCCAGCCGCCTCTCTTCGAAGCCAAGCTTTTTAAGCACAACGGCGAGGACATAGAAGTTCCCAACCAGGAGGCGGCCGATAAGATTGTCGCCGCGGTGAGCAAAGCAAGATGGCAAGTTGCCAGCGTCACGCAAAGAGAAAAGAGAAGAAATCCTTCTCCGCCTTTCACGACGTCAAAGCTGCAGCAGGCCTCTTACAACCGCTTGCGCTACTCGGCGAAGAATACGATGCGAGTGGCCCAGGGCCTTTACGAAGGCGTCGAACTGGGCGACGAAGGCTCCGTTGCGCTCATCACTTACATGCGCACGGATTCGGTACACGTTTCGCAGGATGCGCTGGCGCAAGTGCGCGAACTGATTCCTGAAAAATTCGGGTCCGCTTACTTGCCGGAAAAGCCCAATTACTACAAGTCCAAGAAAGACGCGCAAGAGGCCCACGAAGCGATCCGTCCGACGGATGTGATGCGCACGCCGGAAGACGTCCGCAAGTACCTGAAAGAAGATCAATTCAAGCTATATCAGTTGATCTGGCAGAGGTTCGTGGCTTCCCAAATGATGCCGGCCGTGTTCGATCAAACGACGATCGACATTTCAGCTGCGGACTACACATTCCGCGCGACTGGAATGGTGCAGAAATTCGCAGGCTATTTGGCCGTGTATCAGTCCGAAGTTGTAGATGCGGCCGACGACGAAAAGAGCGACGAGGGCGAGGGCAATGCGCTTCCTCGCGTCACCGAGGGGCAGACGCTCAAGTTGGACAAAATCCGCCCGGATCAGCATTTTACGCAGCCTCCGCCCCGCTACAACGATGCCACGCTCGTCAAGGAACTGGAAGAAAAAGGCATCGGGCGTCCCTCCACCTATGCCTCGATCATCTCCACCATCGTCGAACGCGAATATGTAACAAAAGAGCAGGGTCGTTTTTCGCCCACCATGCTTGGCGAGCGTGTGAGCCTGCTGCTGGTCAAAAGCTTTGAAGATATTTTCGATGTCACTTTCACGGCTCGCCTCGAAGAAGAGCTCGACGAAATCGAGGAAGGCAAACTCCCCTGGCGCGAAGCCGTAAAGGAATTCTGGGAAAAGTTTATCGTCGATCTCGATCGCGCCGACGACGAAATGCTCTCCTACAAAGCGGGCATCCCCACCGGCAAAAAGTGTGAAAAGTGCGGTGAGGGCGAACTGCTCGAGCGCATCAGCCGCCTGGGTTTCTTTTTGGGCTGTTCGCGCTATCCGGACTGCGATTTCATCCAGGATTTGTCGCCTGCTTTGCCGGCCGCCGCTCCGGGTGAAATAAAAGTTGAGTATTGCCACAACTGCGGCAAGGAAATGGTCATCAAGGCGGGTAGGTTCGGACCATTCCTGGCGTGCTCCGCATATCCGGATTGCCAGACCACTCGCCGCCTCGTCGAAGGCACACGCAAATCCATGCAGCCCGACGAGCTGCTCGACGAAAAGTGCACGCTCTGCGGCAACGGCCTCGTTAAAAAACACGGCCGCTTCGGCGAATTCATCGGCTGCACCGGCTATCCGAAGTGCAAATACACGCGCCCCATCACCATGGGCATCAAATGTCCGAAGTGCAATGAAGGCGAATTTGTCCGCAGAGGCAGCGCCGGAAGAGGCGTCCGCGGGCGTCCGCGTATTTTCTACGGTTGCTCGCGCTATCCCGATTGCGATTTCACCACGCCGTACATGCCGCTGGCCGAGCCGTGCCCCAAGTGCGGCGCGACTTTCACCGTCGAAAAGAAAACAAAGATTGGCACGGTGCACACCTGCCTGAAGGAAGGCTGCGATTGGGAAAAACTCGCTCCCGAACCGCAAACCCAGCCACAACCTCAAGTTCAGCCCGAGGAAGCCGCGCCCGTCGGCGCAAAGCTCTAATTCATTTCGTGGTCGCAGCTACTTCCTAATCGCGGCACCGAGCGCCTGCCAACCAGTGTTCCCCTTGATGGAAGCTACGGGATCACTGCATTAAGCTGAGGAGAAAATCGAATGAGGAGTAAACAAAAGGAATGTTTCTGGCATCACACTCCCGGCGGCAGATTCGTCGATTAAACAGGCTTGCTGCCAGATGCTGTCCTATAATCGATAGTGCAAGACCGGCTGAGTCCCCGGCACAAAATGAAAACGGCCATCGCCAAATACCTTGAGTATCTTCGTGCAGTAAAGAATTCCTCTCCTCATACGATTTCCAATTACGGCAAGGACCTCGGCCAATTCGTAGCCTACCTATCGCCGCCCGGTCTTGAACCCCCTGCTCTGAGCGCCGTCACGCACAACACCATTCGCGAGTTCGTCGGGCACTTGCACGATCACGGCCTCCAGAAAAGCTCGATCGCCCGCAAGCTGGCCGCGCTTCGCTCCTTCTTCAAATACTGCCTTCGCGAAGGCCGCTTGCAAGAGAATCCCGCAAGGCTCGTGGCCACTCCCAAATTGCCCAAACGCATTCCTTCCGTGCTCTCTGCCGAGGAGATGTGCGGCTTTCTAAATCAACTCGCAGGATTGGGTCCAGCTTCCGGCAGCGGCGAGGAAGCACCGAAGAAACGCGCGCGAACCAACGCAACTGCTTCTCCCGGCAAGCTTGCCAGACTTGAAGACGAGGGCCTTCTGCTCCGCCGCGACCGCGCCTTGCTGGAATTGCTCTACGCCGCAGGCCTGCGCGTCAGTGAACTTACCGGCCTCAATTTCGCCGACATCGACCAAAAAGAGCGTGTGCTGCGCGTCGTCGGCAAAGGGGACAAGGAACGCATTGTCCCCTACGGAAGCAAGGCCCAGGAAGCCCTCGACAAATATTGGCCCCTTCGGAAGCAGCTGCTCCTGCAAGCCTCGAGCAGCCGCAGTCGCCATCGCGATGCCCCTCACACTGAAGCCGTTTTCCTCAATTACGTCGGCCGCCGGCTCACGCAGCGCTCCGTCGGCCGCATCGTCAAGAAATATGTCCGCCTCGTCAACGTGAATTGGGATTTGCATCCGCATTCCCTGCGCCACGCCTTTGCCACGCATCTTCTCGCCGATGGCGCTGACCTGCGCGCCATTCAAGAACTCCTCGGCCACCAATCGCTTTCCACCACGCAGAAATACACCCACGCTTCCATCCGTCAGTTGATGGACATCTACGATAAAGCTCATCCCCACGCCTAAGCGGAAATCCCGTAAATAAAAAGGCGGCAGCCGAAGCCGCCGCTTTTTCTATGGTTCTCCAACGTGCTTAGAACAGGAAGCGGAATCCAATCTGGATTTGTCTGCTCGAATAGGCGAAGTTGCTGTTGGCGCTGGTGACCGTGCCGAAAGGTGCGTTGAAGCTCAGGCACGGAGCGGCGGCGGTGCACGGGGTTGTGCCGCCCGTAGTTGGCACCGATCCTGTCGTTGCGATGCTGTATCCAGTGGTGTTGACGCCGGTGACGTTCAGGTGGTTAAAGAGGTTGAAGCCTTCCCCCAACACCTGGAATGTATATTTCTCCGCGAAGGTAAAGCTCTTCGAGATGCGCAGATCAACGACCTGAGTTCGCGGCAGGCGGTACGTGTTGCGCCCGATGATATCGATACCTTTGCGGCCGTTGGATCCGTTGACTCCGCCTCCCAGGCCGCCGGGGGCATTGCCAGATGTGACCAAAGAGTAGGGAAGCCCGTTTTGGATTTGGTAGATGGGAGCGAGCTGCCAGCCGCTGACAAGGTAGTTCAGCCAGCCTTTGGCGTGCCACGGCGATTCCACAATCGCATTGAAGACCATGCGGTTGGGAACGTTGAAGTTGGAATTGCCGTATTCGTCCTTGATGTTGAACGGGCTTAACAGGTCGTTAGTATCGTTAAAGGTGGTCGCGTTTTGACCGAAATCCAGCGCGTGAGACCATGTGTAGTTCGCGGAGAACTGAACGTGATGGTTGAGCCGGTGGCTCACCTGTGTCGTGAACGCATTGTAGTTCGAGCTGATGCCGCTGAAGATGTCCGTTGTGGCGCCCAGATTCGGGTTGGGCCGCGGACCTTTGAAAAGAGTGGTCGTGTACGTGGCCGCAGTGACCGGCCCGCCCGTGCCGACCGTGTAAGTCACCGTCCCTGCGTTGGCCTGGCTGATGTTCGTATCCACAAAGTCCGGCAAGCTTCGGCCAAAACTGCCGAGATAGCTCACGGAGACCACGGTATTCCACCCTATTTCTCGTTCGATGGTCAGGTCCGTCTGCTGAATCTGTGGCGCTTGGAAGTGTGGATCAAAATAAACTACGCCCAGTCCGCTGCTTGGCGGCGGCGGCGTGGCGGGATTGATAATCTGCGGGAATGGCGGCGCGCTGGGATTGGGTGCGCCTCCGGTAATTGTCGGGAAAATCGTGAACGACAGTTGACTTGCGGCTGCGCCGGTGCTCGTGAGCGCCGAATAGATGGTGGAATTGATAATGCGGCCATAGTAGACACCGTAGCCGGCGCGAAGAGAAGTCTTGCCGTTACCAAAAACATCCCATGCAAAGCCGATTCTCGGGCCGAAGTTGTTCGTGTCGCTCGGCAGATGTCCTGTTTGCGGCACGCTCGGATTGATCAGATTGGTGAAAGGACCGGGGAGTTTCTCGTACTCATACCGCAACCCCAGATCCAGAGTGAAGCGCGGCAAGATCCGCCAGCTGTCCTCAACAAAGAATGCGATGTCATTGGTATTAAAGGCGAAGCCCAGTGGGCCAAAAGCCTGCGCATAGCTGTTGTAGCAAACCAGATTGTGCGCGGCGCCGCATCGGTTGGGATCGAGCAGATCGGAAAGATAGTTGCCGATGCTGCCGTATTGAAAGGAACCATACTGGGTCCGCAAGTTTTGGCTGAGATCGTTCGTATGCGCGAAATCCACGCCAAATTTCAGGCTGTGTTTTCCGTGCACCCAGGAGAGGGTGTCCGCGATCTGCTGACGCCGTTCATCGGGATACTTCGGCCGCTGCAAAAACGTTGGCACCCCCATGTCGAATCCGTTGGTGATGAATACGTCCGGAGGCAGCCCGAGTGGATTGGTATAACCCGCGGGGCTGATGAAGTTGGCCGATTCATAAGCCGTAGGCGGCTGAGCGTATTCAAATTCAAAATCACGCCCGTACTGATACCTCGCTTCGTTCGAGAGCGAGGACGTGAAGAAAGTATAGAGTTTCGCGATGCCCCAGGTGTCCCGCACATAGTCGTTTCCGAAACTTGCCACGCCGAAAGTGTTGGTAGCTTGCGTCTGGATGCCCGCCGGCGAAATCCACCGCATGCGATTGACTTCGAAAGAAGCGCGGTTCTTCTGATTGATCACCCAATCGATCTTGGGAAAAAAGATGGTTTGCTTGCCGATTCGGGGCACGGTACCAAGTTCGCCGAGCAAGCCACTCAATCCGTTGTTGTAATCTGTGACGGCAGCAGCGTAGGTGGCTAGCCCAAGATTACTGAAGAGCGTACAAGCCCCCTGCGTGGCCGTCCGGATGTTTGCGCCATTCGGCAGTGCATTGGGGCCGGTCGTGAACGCATTTGCATTCAATGTGGCGCACGAGTCCGCCGTACTGTAGTTCGTCAGATCGGGCACGGGACTCGCGAAAAACGCGCTGGGACTGGTGGGAACCGCCGTCCCGGGAAAATTCCTGTTGTAATCGTCAAACGCAAAGTGAAAGAAAAGCTTGTCTTTTAGGATGGGGCCACCGACGCCATATCCTCCCATCTTACGGACGTCAACGGGCTTGAAAACGTTCGAGGAGAAAACGCCCGGGGATGTTTGCGTCGTTATCTTGGTGAAAGGGTTTGTCGCTCCCCAATCGTTGTCCCGGTCGTAGAAATAGCCTTCGCCATGAAATTGGTTTGTGCCGCTCTTCGTCACCGTGTTTACGACCGCGCCCGCTGCGCGTCCATACTCGGCGGAATAGTTGGAGGTATTGACCTGGAACTCCTGTACCGCGGCCTTCGCACTGGAATATCCCACGCGCGTCCTTCCTCGTTCTTCGGAGAAAAACGCCTGATTGTTGTCCGCGCCGTCGACGGTGTTGTTATTCAGCAGCGTGCTGATCCCGCGAAAGCTCAGCAATCCGAATCCATTTGAATCGTTCACCACGCTCGGCGTAAGCAATGCGAAATCCGACCACCGCCCGCCATTGATGGGCAGATTGCTGATTTCCAACTGGTTGACTGTAGGGGCGAATTCCGCCGAGGTTGTGTTTACCTGAGGCACTTCCTCGTTCACGACCACCGTTTCTCCAGCGGATGCCACGTTCAAGTGCACCGCCAACTCGGTGACGCTGCCCACCTGAACGATCACCTGCTCCGCCTTGAAAGGAGCAAAGCCCGCAACTTCAGCGGAAACCGTGTAGGAGCCAGGCTGTAATTTCGTTACGCGATAATAGCCAGTCTCGTCCGTTGTCACCGACTGCTCCGTGTTTGTTCCGTTGTTTCGAACAGATACGTGTGCATTCGCGACCGCGGCGCCGGCCGAATCCACCACCGTGCCGCCAATCGCTCCGTCCGTCGTGGACTGTGCGCCAGCTTCAGAAGTTATCGCCAGAGAAAAACAAACCGCGAACGCCAACGCCGCTGCAACCCCCCCACCCCTTATCCTCTGCATGAAGGTTCCTCCTTCGGAAATCAGAATGTCAGCAACAAGGGCACCAACTGAGAGAATCAATAGCCACCCCAGAGGGGGTTTTCGGCTCGAGGGCGAGGCCGTCTTCCTCAGTCTCATCTCGCTCCCAGAACTGCGCTAGGGAATCATCGATTGGTTCTGTTTCTAGCACATGAACAATTCATAAGCAATCGACTGCAACAAGACGAGCTGAGGAAATTTTGCATGCTCCGTATCCGCTTTGCTGCATCAAATTTGCTGCATCAAACAAAACGCGTTAGTCTAATTTTGCGAATTACGCCATGGAGCGGATCGTGGACACGAAACTTCTGGCTCGCGGCTTTCTTTTAGCGTTTTGTTTGTTTTTCGCGACGGCTGTGCCTGCTCGCGCGCAGGACAACTACGAAATTCAGGTCTACAGCTATGATTTGGTCGATCCCGGCCACACCATGGTAGAGCTCCACAGCAATTTCACCATCGATGGCACAAAGACCATCGTCGACGGCGTCTATCCCACAAACCACGCTGAACACGAAACCATTGAGATCACCCATGGTTTCACTGACTGGCTCGAAGTAGGCTTTTACATCTTTACTTCCGAGCGCAGCGGCCAGGGCATTCAATGGGTCGGCGACCACATTCGTCCCCGTGTCGCCATCCCCAAGAAGTGGAAATGGCCTGTGGGCCTCAGCCTCTCCAATGAAGTCGGCTACCAGCGCCGCCAATTCTCCACCGACACTTGGACCTGGGAGATACGTCCCATCATCGATCGGCAGCTCGGCCGCTGGTATCTCGATTTCAACCCCACCTTCGATCGGTCCTTTCACGGCCAATCGGTGAGTCAAGGCTTCGTTTTTTCGCCCAACGCAAAAATCAGCTACGACTTCACGAAGAAAATCACCGGAGGTATCGAGTATTACGGTTCCGTCGGACCAGCTACGGATTTCCTGCCTACTCGGCAGCAGCAGCAGCAGATTTTTCCCGCCATCGATCTGAATTTATCGCCCAAATGGGAAGTGAATTTCGGCCTCGGCGTTGGCTTCACGGCCTCGACCGATCATCTCATCGCCAAAATGATTCTCGGCTATCGTTTCGATTTTTGACATTCGTCCGCAAACTGTTTGCGCGCTCACCCGCGGCGTTGCAGGAATTCCGTCGCAATCGCGTTGCACTCTTCAAATGCGGCTTCTTCGCTGTGCGGGCTATGTTTGCCGTTACCGACGAACTTCATCGTCGCTCGCGGTACTGCCGCTCGAACCAGCTCCATTTCTCCTGGCTCCGTCCGAGGATCAAGACTTCCATGCAGAAATAGCGTCGATACCGCAAGCTTTCCGAGCTGCCCGTCGTACAAATCCTCTTCCGGCCGGGTCACCTGATCCGCAATCCGGAACCAAGCCGTGCAATTCCGCCGCAATACCGTTGGCCACTGCGCTTCTCCGTGGTCCCCCGCGAGCAGCTTCTTCGTTTCTTCGCCGAGATCTTCCGGGCGGACAGCAAACCGCTCGAAGAAAGACCGCGATCCCGGTTTTCTCCGCAGAAAATGGAAGGCTTCCAAAACTAAACACTCGCATCGCTCCGGCGCCGCCAACCCGGTCATTGCGCTGATAACGGCTCCATCGCTGTGGCCCCACAGCACGGCTCGCTCGATCCCCAGCGCGTCAAGAAATGAGATTGTTTCCGCAGCCGCTCGCCTGTGAAAATCCAGCGGCATCTCTCCTTGGATCCGCGCCGAATGCCCGTATCCCGTACGGTCGGGGATCAATATTCGAAACTCGTTCTGGAACGCTTCAATCTGGAGATTAAAGGGATAGACTCCATACCCCCAGCCGCCATGGAGAAAAACCAGAGGTCGTCCGTGCCCAAATTCGCGATAGTGGATTGTGACGGGACTCAGCTCAGGCGCGTGCGGTGAGTGAAGCAACTCGAGAGTTGGCACCTAACTCCGCCTCTCAAGCGAACGCCATGCAGCTCCGAGCGATTTCTGACCGTTCTCGAGTGCACTCACGCGCCGTACATTACGACAGCCAATTCCCAGACTCAAGGCACGCTCCCAACAATTCAGCATGGTTCATATACCGCAAGCCGAGAACGATAGGCATAATGAGCCCCGAGCAACCACGTCCAAAACAAAAACGGCTGGCAGCGTGTGCTGCCAGCCGTTCCATTTCCCATTGGAGAGTTTAAATCAATTACCGATGCCCACCGCCACCATGGCCTCCACCGCCGCCATGACTTCCTCCACCGCCGTGGAACCCGCTAGCCCCATGGAACCCGCCGGCTGATCCGCCGCGGAATCCACCGCCCATCGATCCTCGAGCCACTCCACCGCCACCCCGATAAGGAGTAGCGACCGGTCCGCGACCAGCATAGCCTACGCGTCCGTAGTAGCCGCCGCGGCCATAGTAACCGCCTCGACCGTAATAACCACCGCGGCCGTAACCGCCACGGCCCCAATATCCACCATAGCCGTGGAACCAGGGTCCCGCCCCAATGAATACTCCACCAGCGAACCAACTCGGGCCGTAGTAACCGTAAGGCGCGCAGGCATACGGCGCATACCCGTAATACCCATACGCGCAAACAGGTGCAGCATAGCCGCCGTACACGGGGCCAACTCCAACCCCAACACTAACCTGTGCCTGGGACGGCGCGGCTAGCGCAAAAGCGCAAATAGCCACCAGCGCCAAATATTTTAAATATCTCATGGTCTTGTCCTCGCTAGATCCGAACTACTCTTTCTTCTCTCATCACGCCTCGGACCTAACTGCTCTCAGGTGTCTCATTCATTCTGAAGCACCTACATAGTTTAACTCCGAAACGGCACAAAAGTTGCGGTCCATCCGCATGTGCCTCCGAGCGGGTTGATTGTCTCCGTCCCCGCTCCTTTCCGCAGCCTTCTCCGTGTCCTCCGAGCCTTCAGCGTCCTCAGCGCTAACCTCTTTAGTTTCTTAGCATCACGGCCACTCCCAGCCACGCCTCCTCCTCAGCGAACACTCCGCCCTTCTCCTTGACAAAAAGTTACTTTCCCCGCATAGTATGTGCTAGGTAATATTGGGCACTGTCCCCATAGCGCCAGCATCTTGCTGGCGTTTTTTGCTTTCAGGCCTGCCCTCACGGTGCAAGTGCCCTGATTTCAACATTTGCAAGGCAACCAGCGTTTTGCACACTTTTGGTGCAAATAAGGCCTTGCAAGTCACTTAGAATCAACACTTGCATAAGTATAGAGAAACGCACGACTTTAAGTGTATTTAGAATGAACGCTTATGAAAAAACCGGGGGGGGAAGGGGTCTTATTGTTAACCACTATCCAGCAAACTGCCCGCGATAGGCCGAGTGAACTGGCTGCTCCGCAACGATCCTTCGCTCTTTGCGTGTATCGTAGGTCGGTCTAGATCGGCGTCCCGAGTCGTCCGCCGAAAATTCCGCGCCCGACCCGTGTTCCTTCGTTGACGCTTTAGCCGGTTCACCCTATAATTGGGGTTTGTCTTTACAGCTTGGAGGGCAGATGTACGCCGTTATTCAGACCGGGGGAAAGCAGTATCGCGTCGCACCGGGCGACACCATTCGTATCGAGCGCGTCTCGGGCGAAGTAGGCGAAAAAGTGACGTTCGGCAAGGTTCTCGCTGTCCACACCGACGAAAAGAAAATCGTTCTGGGTGGCGACGCTTCCAAAGCCAGCGTGAGCGGCAAGATCGTCTCGCAGGGCCGCGCCAAGAAAATCACCGTGCTCAAGTTCAAGAAGGGCAATCAGTACAAGATTTCTCGCGGCCATCGTCAGAATTTTACGGCCGTCGAAGTCAGCGAAATCAAGCTGTAATCTCTTTCGATCAAGGATTTTTCTTCTCTGTTTTTCCGGGGAAAAAGCCCTCAAGAAAAAGGAAATTCGTCATGGCACATAAGAAAGGCGGCGGCTCCTCTACAAACGGCCGCGATTCTCACGGACAAAGGCTGGGCGTAAAGCGCTTCGGCGGACAACTCGTCAACGCAGGCACGATTCTCGTGCGCCAGCGCGGCACGCGCCACCAGGCCGGCGAAAACGTTGGCCAAGGCAAGGACGACACGCTCTTCGCTCTCGTCACCGGCGTAGTGAAGTTCACCGACCGTGGACGCCACGGCCGCTTCATCAGCGTCGAGCCAGCCGCGTCCGCAGTCAATTAATCGCTCGCGGGCATAGCAATTTTCCCGTCCGGTCCATCTCTTCTGCCGTCCGGTTTCTAACGGACGGCATTTTTCTTCACAACTCGATCACTGTGCCGAGACGCAGCTCAACGGGCCGCCGGGAAAGAATTCTTTATACGCGCTCCGTCCATGCGCGGGAATAATCGCCAGCGTCGGCAGTTTTTCGTGCAGCTCGCTGAGCCGGCCCACGATCTGATTGGCGAGTACTTCATCATTGTCACTGTCCCGCAGGATGAGCGACTTGCCAACACGGTCTTCAAATCCGCGTGCATCATCGATGGCGTCGCCTACGTAAAACAGTCGCCGGTTAGGCGAGAGATTCACGAAGATGCCCACGCTTCCGGGAGTATGGCCGCGCAACGGCACGACGACCACCGATCCGTCCTTATAAAGGTCGGCGCTCTCGTCGAAGGTCTCGTAAGGCTGAGGATCGAAGCGCAAAGTAGGCGCGCTGGGCGCAGGAAACTTTTGCGAGTGCGCGGCAATCACGAAACCCCTTGCTTGCACGCTCGGATCGTTCGCGAATTGCAATTCTTCCTGTGAGAGAAGGACTGACACCCGCGGCAAGTCCATCAGCCCACCGGCATGATCGAGATGCGTGTGAGAAAGAATCACCCAGCGCAATTTCGCAGGGTCCTCTTTCACACGGCGCAGCAGTTCCGCAAGAGGAACATCGGGCTTCAACTGCCCGGCCAGGAACCTGAGTTTGAGCCACGTCCCGAAAGGGTAGCCGCGAATCTCGTCATTGAAATGGCTCGAGTTGCCTGTATCGATTAGCAAGTCGCCCGCGGGATGACGGACAAGAATGCTTCCTGCCGTCGAGCCAAAGGAAAAGTTGCTGAGCGTTTTTCCGGTCTCAATCCAGCAAGCGGAGAGTCCTGGCAAAGACGCGATGGAAGGCACGACAAGGGCATGTGGCGCGGCAGGCGGCAGAGGAATTCGCCGGAAGTAGAGCACATAGAAGGCCGCGCAGACCGCCGCAAGCGCGATCACAAAAAGAAGCGGCAGCCGCTTCAGCCATTTGCTCACGGCAGACATAGTTTTCTGGGCGCAGCCCCGCTCATGAAGTATCGATTGGATATGCAGTATCGATCGTTCGCTTATGCTATCGTTTTTAGTGGCAACCGCCTAGCGGGCAGCCTTTGTGGAGAGTGATTCTCGTGTTTGTTGACGAAGCAAAAATTCTGGTCAAGGCCGGCACTGGCGGCAACGGCTGCGTCGCGTTTCGCCGCGAAAAATTCGTTCCGCGCGGCGGCCCTTCCGGAGGCGACGGTGGCCACGGCGGCAGCATTTATCTCGAAGCGAATCCCAATGACAACACGCTTCTCCGCTACCGCTACAATCGCGAATTTAAAGCGGATCGCGGCCGGCATGGCGAAGGCTCGAACTGCACCGGCCACTCTGGCGCGGACATGATCCTGCTCGTTCCCGTCGGCACGCTCGCTTACGACGAGCAAACCGGTGAAACCATCGCCGATCTCGCCGTGCCCGGACAACGTGTGCTGATCGCGCAAGGCGGCCGCGGTGGCCGCGGCAATCAAAATTTTGCCAAGCCCTGGCATCAAGCTCCTCGCGAACATGAGGACGGTTCTCCGGGTGAAGAGCGCCACCTTCGCCTCGAACTCAAACTGCTCGCCGATGTTGGCTTGGTGGGTTACCCGAACGCAGGCAAATCCACACTTATTTCTGTAATTTCCGCCGCACGCCCCAAAATCGCCAATTATCCGTTCACCACGCTCGTGCCCAATCTCGGCGTCGTCAATGCCGACGGTGGCACTGGCGGTCATGGCACGGAACTCGGCCGCACGTTTGTCGTCGCCGATTTGCCCGGACTCATTGAAGGCGCGCATCTTGGCGCCGGCCTCGGCATCCGTTTTCTCCGCCACGTCGAACGCACCCGCCTCATCGTGCATCTAATCGATACGAGCGATTCTAACGTTGATGATCCCGTGCATTCTTTTCAAGTCATCAACGGCGAGCTGGAAGCCTTTAGCCCTTCGCTCGTCGAAAAACCGATGATCGTGGTTGCCACCAAGCTGGATGCCACCACCGACCGCACGCGGCTCGAAGCGCTTCAAGACTTTTGCAAACAGCGAAACCTTGAATTCCACTCTATTTCCGCGGTTGCTGGTGACGGCGTGAAAGATCTGGTCCGTTCCATCGCCGATGCGCTGGATAAAATTCCACGCCATGCCCATGAAACGACCTTGGACTTGCCAGCCTCTTCAGGAGAAATTGACGAGAACGCGTCGGGACACGATTCCCAGCCTGCGCCGATCAAAAATTCGTGAGAAAATTGACCAAAGTCACCTCTCGGGAGGCTCGTTGACCACCGCGCAGGCGCATCGCACCGTCACAAAGCATCACCCACGTCGTATCGCGCTGTTCGGCGGCTCCTTCGACCCGATTCACAATGGCCACCTCGCCGTAGCGCGCGCCGCCGACCGCCGCTTCAATTTCGATGAAATTCATTTCATCCCGGCAAGCCGCCCACCGCACAAGCTCAAACAGCACCTCGCTCCGTTCCCGCACCGCTTCGCGATGCTCTCGCTTGCTTGCGCCGAACATCCGCATTTCGTTCCTTCGCTCGCCGAAGCCGGCGAGGATTTCAGCGGCACGCAGCTACACTATTCCGTCGATACGGTGCGCTACTTCCGCCACGCCTATAACGGCCACGGCGATGGCATCTTCTTCATCATCGGCGCCGACGCGTTTCTCGACATTCCTGTCTGGAAGGAATACGAGACGCTTCTTGGTCTCTGCGATTTTATCGTTGCGAACCGCCCGGGAATTCGCGCGGAAGCCTTGCGGCTGGTCATCCCGCCGCATCTGATGGGCCGCCGCGACCTCAAGAAAAATGGAGAAGCAGCGCCATCGCAAGTGGTCGCGCAGCTTCAGAACACCAATGTGTATCTGCTCGAATCTGTTGCTATCGATGTTTCCGCGACCGATATCCGACGGCGCGCCAACCGCGGCCAGTCCATTCATGGACTTGTCTCTGTGCGCGTCGAGGAATACATTCTCAAACAAGGCCTATACCGTTGAAACTTGAAACTTTGCCAAAGGGCGTCCGCCTGGCCGTCGAAGCGGCGCAAAATAAAAAAGCAGCAGGAATCACCGTGCTCGACCTAAGTGACGTCGGCGCTTTTACCGACTTCTTCGTGATCTGCACGGGATTCAGCACGCCGCAGGTTCAGGCCATCTGCAGCGAAGTCGAAGAGCAGCTTGAAAAGCATCTTCATCGTTCGCCGAAGCACCGCGAAGGGCGCGGCTCCGCGGAATGGGCGTTGATTGATTTTGGCGGCTTCATCCTGCACGTCTTCAGCGAGCAGGCACGGCGCTATTACGATCTCGAACGTCTCTGGCGCTCTTCACCAAAGCTCGTGATCCCAGACGAGCCAGACGTCGCCGCGCGCAATCATTCGTTTGAATCCTTCGACGATTCCCAAACTGCCGGCGAAGCCTATTCCAAATGAGCACGGAGCGATTGCCGTGGATCGCGGAAGACCCCGCTTCGCAGCGTCTTCTCGAACTCGCGCAAAAAGTCGCCACCGCCGCAACGACGCTTCTCATCAGCGGTGAAAGCGGCACTGGCAAGGATCATCTCGCGCGCCTCGTTCATGAACTTGGCCCTCGCCGCGACGCACCTTTCTTGAAAATTGATTGCGCCAGCCTTCCACCAAATTTGGTGGAAAGCGAACTTTTCGGCCACGAACTCGGCGCATTTACGGGCGCTGTCGAACGCAAGCTCGGCCGCCTCGAACTGGGCGGTGCTGGCACCATCGTTCTTGACGAAGTCGCGGCATTGACGCCCGGCGCGCAAGGCAAGCTCCTTCGCGTATTGCAGGAACGCACTTTCGAGCGGCTCGGGGGCACGGAAACGCTGCACATCGAAGCGCGCATCCTGGCTTTAACCAACGTCGATCTCACCGCCGCTGTAGCCAGGGGCCACTTTCGCGAGGACCTTTATTTCCGTTTAAACGTTTTGGCGCTGACCGTGCCGCCGCTGCGCGAACGCCGCGCTGACATTTTACCTCTCGCCGATCATTTGCTAGCGACCCTGCGTTCGATCCACGGCCACCCCGGCTCACACCTCAGCGAAGCTGCGCGCCGCATGCTCGCAACCTACGCGTGGCCCGGCAACGTCCGCGAACTTCGCAACGCGCTCGAACGCGCGATCGTTTTTTCCCGCGGCGACACGCTCGATCCCGCCGACTTTCCGGACAACATTCGCGCCGCAGCCTCCGGAGCCGCGGGCTCCATCGCCGGCCTGCGCTCCCTCGAAGAGGTCGAGCGCGAAGTGATCGCCGCAACGCTCGAAGCCACTCACTACAAGATCAGCCGTGCCGCTGAAGCCCTCGGCATCAGCCGCAAGACTCTTCTAGAAAAACGCAAAAAATATGGTTTGAAGTGAAAATCCGTCTGCTCATGCTCGGCAAAACGCGCCGCGCGGAATTGCGCGCGGTGATCGACGACTACGTGAAGCGCGTCAGCCGCCACTCGCCCATCGAGGTCACGGAGGTTCGCGACGGGGAAGCGGCATTCAAAAAACTCGACGCGGACCGCGCCGCCACGGTTGTATTTTTGGACGCCCGCGGAAAAAATCTCGATTCCAACGCTTTTGCGAAATGGCTCGGCGAACTCCGCGATCGCGGAACGCGCGAGCTTATCTTCGTCTGCGGCGACGCCGACGGTTTTCCCGCCGCCCTTCGCGAACGTGTCCCGCAAAAGATTTCTCTCAGCTCCATGACGTACTCTCACGAACTCGCGCGTGCCATGCTCGCCGAGCAGCTCTACCGCGCCTTCGCCATCCTCTCCGGCAGCCCCTATCCGAAATAGCCGCGCTGGTGTAAAACCTTACGCACCATGTCCATCCGCGTTATTCCCGATCAAGACCAGCCTTCCGCAGCAATCGAAATTTCGCTCTCAACACCGCTGCCCGATTATGATTTGCTTCAGCTAGAGCAGCCCACGCCGCGCGACGTTGACGCCGTTCTCGTTTCGCAAGGCTTTCGCGATCTTGTGGATGACGCACGCGGCGTCTTGATGGATCTCCTTGCCCATCCTCCGTTCCAGGCGAACTCTCCCGAACACGCCAATCTCGATTTCACGCATTCCGCCCCGCATGCCCTCGAACTCACGCAGCTAACGGGCGCCATCTGCCCCGGCGACGACGAGGTTTACCGCCCCGGCCTGTGGATCGTCATCCGCGACCCCCACGGCAAACCAAAAACGACGCTGCCTTCTGCGACACAGGAGCGCATCACGGCCATTGCCGCCGAACTAGCCAAGCGCCTCGCGCTTACTTAAGCGTCACCAATCCGATTTCCGTCCTTGACCATCTGAAATGCCCGACATAGCCTGAGTTATACTCGTTGGTCTGCGATCTGGAAGTGCCCCCGGGGATGTGTTTGCGCAGACCCATCATCGCGAAAATCTCTCAACATAGGAGCATCCATGGAACGTCCTACTGGGGTAACGATCCTCGCAGTGCTGTATTTCATTGGCACCGCGTTTCTTGCGATTTGTGGGCTTCTCTTCATTGTTGGCGGATCCATGCTTTCTGGCTTGGCGCAGTCGGGAGGGCCTGGGAGCGCCATTTTTGCGGCGGGAGGAGCCGTCGTCGGCGCTTTCTTCCTCGTGCTCGCGCTGTTGGAGCTGGCCATCGGGATTGGGTTTATCAAGCTGCAGAACTGGGCCCGCGTGGTTGCCATCGTGTTCACCGGGATCGCCGTCCTTTTCGGGCTTCTCGGCATGTTCAGTATGCTCGCGCATGTAATGGTATTTGCGTTGATGATCCGAGTCATCACCCTTGCCATCCAAATCTGGATCCTGGTCTATCTGTTCAAGCCGCACGTCAAGCAGGCGTTTGGGGCAACGGGTTTCTGAAGCGTCCCCAATGTGCTGAGTAAGTAGGGCGGCGGCTTTTAAGCCGCTGCCTTGCTCTTCTTGACCTTTCTTTTCGCACCCTCCAAACTCTAGACCTTTCCCTGTGGCTTGTTCTCTCTTGAGGGGAAGGAACTCATGCCGGAAGAAAAGGGACTGCTTATCGTTTACACCGGGCCGGGCAAGGGCAAGACGACTTGCGCGCTGGGCACGGCATTTCGCGCCGTGGGGCAGGGACTGCGCGTTTTGATGGTGCAGTTCATCAAGGGCTCGTGGCACTACGGGGAACTCGACGCGGCCAAGATGCTAGGCGACGATAAGTTTGAAATTCGGCCGATGGGGCGGGGATTTGTGAAAGTTGGTGGGGCCGAAACTGATCCGGAAGACATCAAACTGGCGCGGGAATGCTGGGAAGCTGGGCGCGACGCAATTTACGGAGGGAAGTACGACCTTGTCGTGCTGGACGAAATCAACTATACGATCAGCTACAAAATGCTGGACGCCGGTGAAGTTGTGGAGGCGCTAAAAACCCGGCCGGAACGAGTGCACGTGATCTGCACGGGCCGTAACGCGCATCCGCAGTTGGTCGAGCTGGCTGACCTCGTTACGGAGATGCGCGAGGTGAAACACCCCTACACCAAGGGTATACTGGCCCAGCGGGGTATCGATTACTAGTTGCGACGCGGGGAGGTGGCCCCGCGGATGTACTTGCCGGCTAGCAGAAATTACTAACGGCAACGAACGGACGGCTTTCGACTCACACCTACACCTATGGCCTGGTTCAAGCGGGACAAAAAATCGATCGACGCAGCCACGCCCCCCGAAGAGCGCCGCGTGCGTACGGAGGGGCTGTGGGCCAAGTGTGAGTCCTGCGGCACGATCGTTTTTCGCAAGGATTTGGAAGCCAATCTCTATGTCTGCCCGAAGTGCCAATTCCATTTCAAGATGAGCGCGAAGCAGCGCCTGGAAATGCTGCTGGATTCGCGTTGGACGGAACACGACGCTGGCATGACCTCGACCGACCCACTGAAGTTTGTGGATACGAAGCCTTATGCCACGCGCCTGAAAGAAGCCCGCAAGAAACTTGGCATGAATGATGCCGTCATCACGGCGGAAGGTAGGCTCAGCGGGCGCGGGGTTGTGTGCTGCGCGATGGAGTTTGGTTTTATCGGCGGGTCGATGGGCGCGGTGGTTGGGGAAAAAGTTACGCGCGGGATCGAGCTGGCCATTGAGTCGCGTCAACCGCTCGTCGTTGTTTCCTGCTCCGGCGGGGCGCGCATGATGGAAGGCACGATCAGCTTGATGCAGCTCGCGAAAGTTTCCGCGGCGCTCGCCAAGCTGGACGATGCTAAGGTGCCGTATATTTCTTTGCTCACCGATCCCACGACCGGAGGCGTCACGGCCAGCTTCGCCATGTTGGGGGACATCAATATCGCCGAGCCTGGTGCGCTGATTGGATTCGCGGGCCCGCGCGTGATCGAGCAGACCATCCGCCAGAAACTTCCTGAGGGATTTCAGCGCTCGGAATTTCTTTTGGAGCATGGGTTTCTCGATGCCGTTGTCCACCGCAAAGATCTGAAAGCATTTATCGCCAACTCCTTCGATCTTCTTCTGAGCTGAAATGAATTACGAAGCCGCGGTCCGCTATTTGCTTTCTCTGGGCAGGGAATTGGCGGCGCCGACGCAGGCTGCGGCAGCGAAGTTCGATCTAGAAAATATCACCATCCTCGCCGAACGCCTTGGCCGGCCTGACCGGGCTTATCCTTCCGCACACATCGCGGGGACCAATGGCAAGGGTTCGACAGCTGCATTTTTAGAAGCGATACTACGGTGCGCTGGGTTTCGGACGGGGCTCAACACGTCGCCGCATCTGGAAAAAATCAACGAACGGATTCGCGTGAACGGCGCAGAGATTAGGGACGATGCGTTCGCCGATACGTTTACGCGGATTCAGGCTTTGAATGAGGAGTTGCTTGCGGCGGGTAGGCTTCGCGCGCATCCGACTTACTTTGAATGCGTGACTGCGATGGCGTTTGAATATTTTGCGCGCGCACCGGTTGAGTTTGGCGTTTTCGAAGTAGGGCTTGGCGGACGACTGGATGCGACAAATATTCTGACTCCCGTTGTCTCGGTCATCACGCGAGTGGATTTTGATCACGAAAATTTTCTGGGACACTCTCTCGCGGAAATCGCGGCAGAAAAGGCGGGCATACTCAAGCCCAGCGTTCCGCTTATTCTGACAGAGCAACGACCAGAAGCTCTAGAAGTGATTCGGGCGCGTGCCTGCGAACTTAGTTGCCCGGTCGTTGAGACCACAGCCGCGTTCCGCGTTGAGAAGGAACGGATGGAAAATGGTTGCAGCCGCGCGCGTGTCACAGAGGTTGAATCCGGCTGGTCCGTTGAGCTTGTTCCCCGGCTGCCGGGAAAATTCCAAATACAAAACAGCCTCAACGCCGTCGCCACGGCGCGCTACCTTCAGAAGCGTGGCTATCGCATTTCGGATGATGCGATAACTCAAGGAATCGCCGAAGCTGTTTGGCCCGGCCGTCTCGAAAAACTGCAGTCTAGCCCCGACGTGTATTTTGACGGTGCGCACAATCCGTCCGCCGCTAGAGAACTTGCTGCGTTCCTGGAGCAAAATCTTGCCGGACGCAGAGTCTGGCTGGTGTTCGGCGCGCTGCGCGACAAAGCGGTCGACGAAATTGCCGGCGTTCTTTTTGCGCATGCCGCAGAGGTTATTTTCACGCAACCGCGCACCACGCGCGCGATTTCCGTCGCCCAGCTTGCGGAAATTACGTCTCACTACGCCGCGCATTTCACGGTAATCCCTGAGCCAGAAGCGGCACTCGAATACGCGCTTGACCGAGCCGCCGCCAACGACGCCATCATTGTCGCCGGGTCGCTCTATCTCGTTGGACAACTGCGCCTCTACTGGAAGAATCGCGCGCAGGTCGCCGCGCATTGAAAAACACCGTAGAATATCCGGCTCGGGTTCCGATAGAGTCTTTCCCGATACACTGAACAGCGATGGCGAAGAAAATCTCAAAGGGACAGAAGCGCGCGAAAAGTGGGAGCCACGGCGGGATGAGTTTAGACGCGCGAGCACTTGTCGGCATTATTATGGGCTCGTCTTCGGATTGGGAGACGATGGAACACGCCGTGAAGACGTGTGAAGAGCTGGGTTTGCCGTACGAGAAGCGCGTCGTTTCGGCCCATCGCACGCCGGACCTGCTTTTTGAATATGCGGCAAGCGCTGAGAAGCGTGGGATCGAAGTGATCATCGCGGGCGCGGGCGGTGCGGCTCACTTGCCGGGGATGGCGGCTTCAAAGACCGTACTGCCCGTGCTCGGTGTTCCGGTGGAATCGAAAGCTTTGAAGGGCCTCGATTCGCTTCTTTCCATCGCACAGATGCCCGGCGGGATTCCAGTCGGCACGCTGGCGATTGGGAAATCCGGAGCGATCAATGCGGCGTTGCTTGCTGCGGCCATTCTCGGAGGCAAGTATCCGCACATTCGCGAAGCGCTGCGCAAATTCCGCGCTGCGCAAACGGGGCGCGTTCTCGCCAATCCTGATCCGTCAGCGGGGACTTTTCCTCGGAAAAATGGGCCGCGGAAACCGCAGAAAAAGAGGAAGCCCGCGTGAGCATCGGGATCCTCGGCGGCGGACAACTTGGTTATATGCTGGCCCTTGCGGGTTATCCGCTCGGGTTGCGATTCCGTTTTCTCGATCCGTCTCCTGAAGCGCCCGTCGGACGGATCGCGCCGCGCGTTACTGGCGATTTTTCGGATCGCGCCGCGCTGGAGAAATTTGCACACGGACTGGAAGTGGTTACCTACGAATTCGAGAATGTACCTGTGGATGCAGCGCATTTCCTGGCGAAACATGTTCCCGTTTATCCGCCGCCTGGCGCGCTGGAAGCGGCGCAGGATCGCCTTCGCGAAAAGCAACTGTTTGAGAAGCTGGCGATTGCGACGACCGAGTACGCTTCGGTCCAGGCGGCTTCCGACCTCGATCAGGCGCTGAAAAAAGTGGGACTGCCTGCGGTTGTGAAGACGCGGCGGATGGGTTACGACGGCAAGGGACAGTGGACCCTGCGGACTCCGGAAGAAGTAAAAGTCGCAAAGGAAGGATTGCCGAGGCTCCCAATTATTGTGGAGAGTTTTGTCCCCTTCACGCGGGAACTATCCGTGGTCGCCGTTCGCGGCAAGACAGGGGAAACCGCTTTCTATCCGCTGGTCGAAAACCATCATCGCAGCGGCATTCTGCGCCTTTCCCTGGCACCCGCTCCGGGAGTCAGTCCGGAGATTCAGAAGGCTGCCGAGGATGCGGCGCGCAAGGTACTTGAGTCTCTGAATTATGTTGGCGTTCTGGCCATCGAATTCTTTGAACGCGATGGCAGATTGCTGGCGAATGAAATGGCTCCACGGGTCCATAACTCGGGACACTGGACCATCGAAGGCGCGGTGACCAGCCAGTTTGAAAACCATCTTAGGGCTATTTGTGGTCTGCCCTTGGGTTCCACCGCTGTGATTGGGGCCTCCGCGATGATCAACCTCATCGGTGAAGTGCCCGACTCCGCGCAGGTGCTGGCTATTCCTTCAGCTCATCTTCATCTTTATGGGAAGGAGCCACGCGCTGGCCGCAAGCTTGGCCATGTGACGCTCCGGGCGCCGTCCTTCGAGCATCTTCTAAGCCGTTTTGCGAGCCTTCCAGCCTTTTTCCAGCGTCCTGATTTCTGTCTTGGCGGGGCGAGCCCCAAAAGCATCCCTCCTCGAGCTTGACCGATGGCCTAGCTTGCACGGGGAGCCGGGTTGCCGCCCTCTCCCGCGAATGCTAGGATTTGGCATTCCATGAGCCCCGAAACTCCCAATCGGCCCCGTGTGGGGATCCCCTGGCGAACGTTTGAAGAGGAAACGCAGAGCAATCGCCCGAAGATCGCCAACTACGAGGAAGCCGTGCGAAAAGCGGGGGGCGAACCAGTACTCATCCCCCTGAGCGACGGAGAAGAGCAGCGGCACCTGATACCGAACATGGATGCGTTCGTGTTGCCCGGCAGCCCGGCGGATGTTGAGCCTGCCGAATATGGTGAGATAAATCACGGTAATTCCGCGCCCGCCGATTTGCCGCGCGAGCAGGCTGACCGAGCCATCCTTGCGCATGCTTTTGCCGAGAAGAAGCCGGTGCTGGCCATCTGCTACGGATGCCAGCTCTTGAACGTCTATCTGGGCGGCACACTGATTCAGGATGTACGTACGGAACTCGGGACGACGACGCCACACAGGAAGAAAGACCTCTCGCCGGAACCCAAGGAAGATCCGATCCATGGCGCGAAGTTCGAGCCAGAAAGCCGGCTGGCCGAGTTGGCTTTGGGAGAGCGCGCAAAGATCAACAGTTCGCATCATCAGGCCATTGCGAAGCCGGGGAAGAATCTCCGAGTCACGGCGCATTCGACCGACGGAATTATTGAGGGCGTGGAGTGGACCGGCGATGCGAACTGGGTTGTGGGCGTCCAGTGGCATCCGGAGCGCATGTTTGGCGATGCTTTCTCGGAACGGCTGTTTCGCGATTTCGTTGCCGCGGCGCGCGGTGCCGTGGTGCAAAAGACGTAGCCGTTCGCGTTTCGATTTTCGTTTTTCAAATCGTTGGGGGACTGGATGATTTCACTCGCAGGCAAGGCGGCACTCATCACCGGTGGTTCGCGGGGAATTGGCGCGGCGGCCGTCAAACTCTTTGCGCAGGCTGGCGCAGACGTGATTTTCAGCTACAACAAAGCAAAGGACGCCGCTCTGCAGGTTGAGCAGGAGGCCAAAAAACACGGAACGCGGGTCGAAGCGTTCAAGGCGGACGCGGGACGCCACCTCGACAATAAAAAATTGGTGGACCAGTGCATCGCGCGGCTCGGACGATTGGATATCGTGGTGGCCAACGCGGGCATCTGGAATATCGAAGACCTGCCCATCGAGAAAATGACCGAGAAGCAGTGGGATGAAATGATGCGGGTGAATTTGAAAAGCGTTTACTCGATCATTCATTTCAGCGTGCCGCAGATGATCAAGCAAAAATCCGGCAAGATTATTCCGATCACCTCAACGGCGGGGCAGCGTGGCGAGTCGTTCCACACGCACTACGGCGCGAGCAAGGGTGGGGTGATCAGTCTCGTTAAAGGGCTCGCAGTGGAGCTCGCCAAGCACAACATTCTTGTGAACTCGATCGCTCCGGGATGGGTCGCGACGGACATGTCGAATCCCGTCATTCAGACGAAAGCCGGAGTGAAAGCGGTCGCCGCGGCGATTCCGCTGGGGCGACCCGCTACCGCGGAGGAAATCGCTGGTCCAATTCTCTTTCTGGCGTCAGACCTGGCCAACTTCCTCACGGGAGAGATCATCAATGTAAACGGAGGATCGGTCTTGTGCGGTTGAAGCTTGTTCAGTTTGCGGTTGCAGGATTGCTTGTCAGCGCAGCATTTGCGTTGCGCGCTGTCGCGCAGAATCCCGACTCGCTGATGCCGGAGCAGAGCGCCGCGAAAGCCAAACAGATTCTTAGCGACCTGATCAATGCCCGCGGGGGCGCAGGCTACACCCAAGCCGTCGAAGGCGAGTGCCAAGGCACGCGCGCCCAATTCGGCCATAACGGAGCGGTCATGGGATATGTGGGCTTCACTGAAGCGCGCCGCTGGCCGGATAAAGAGCGCTTGGAGTATTCGGCGAAGAGCCACAATCTGAAGAGCATCCTAAACACGGTGATCGGCGTGGAAGGCCTGGACTGGTCGCATGGCGGCGCCATCATTGTGTTGTATAACGGCGATCGCGGCTGGACGCTCGACCGCGGCGGGATCACGGAACTGCCGGTTACTTCCATGTCTGAGTTTCAGGAACAGGTCAAACGCAACATCGACAACGTGTTGAGAGTGCGACTCAAGGAGCCGGGTTGGCTTTACCGCTTTGGGGGCAGCGATACCGTCGATTTGAAAGAAGTGGAATGGGTGGAATTGACCGACAGCGAGGAACGGAAGTTTCGACTCGCCGTGGACCACAACACGCGCCTTCTAGTGCGAAGTGAGGTGATCACCAAGAACGAAGAAACCCAGGAACGCGATGAGGACGTTACCATCTATACGAACTACCAGTTGAAAGATACTGTGTGGACTCCGATGCAAATCACGAAGGATCACAACGGCCGCAGAGCGTCGCAATTTTTTTACAATACCTGCAGATACAATCCCGGATTCCCGAGCGACTACTTCGACAGGTCCTCTCTCCAGAAGAAGAGCGCCGACGCCGGTGCCAATAAGTCTAAGAACTTTAATAACTAAGGCACAGCCAACCCCGCCTGACTGCTTAGGTCGGTCGAGCCGAAGGAACTGGCGACAGGCTGCTGTTTTCGCGCCACTGCGGATGCCGGACGGCGTGCGCAGCCTTTTTTTCTGCGTGAGACAAGTTTGATAAGCGTTTTATTTGTAAGGGGATAGCGGGAAAGAAGGACGCTGTGAAGGATTTACCCTGCGTGGTTGTCGGAGGGGCCGAGGCGGTTCCCTGCAGCCCATCACTGGGCTTTTACTCGGGCCGGGAGGGCAGTACTGCCATTAACTAGTGCTATGGTTGCTCCGATTTGGGTACCCACGCTCTATGGGATTTTGTTGATAAAATGTAATAGTCTTAGTAGGTTAGGCGTGCTCTCAGGCAGCGGCCGGAGCGGGTCTGACGGGTGTCGTTCCAAAATGATACTGAATGCCAAGTTCGTGTCCCCACGTCGAAGCCCACGAAATGGCTTTAGTTTAGTGGAGCTCGTGCTGTCTTTGGCCGTGCTCCTTGTAATTACAACTCTAGCCATACCTGTAGTAGTGCGCTCGTTGCAAGCCTATCAGCTCAATTCCAGTGCTTCGCAGTTGGCGGGGATGCTCAAATTTGCGAAATTCGATGCCATTCGGCAGAACACGAAGGTGAGCTGCCAGATCGCGCAGAGCGGTGCCAATTGGTTGGTTTGGGTGGATTCAAATGGCAACGGAATACCCGACGGTGGGGAACCGCAAATGTTCATCGGCGGGAGCTTCACTCTTTTGCCTGCCGGCTCGGTCCCCAATCCTGCCCCGATCACGGCCACTTTGGGGCCTGGTTTTTCGGGCTACTCCTGGGTGGTTCTCTCGGGATCCAACACGAGCATTACGTACGACCAACGCGGCGTCATAGACGCGGGATCGGCGGTCTACGCGCTCTACATCGGCAACCCCAACGACGCAAACTCCGGTTACCGAGCAATTATTACGATGCCTTCCGGCGCCGTGCAGGTGTGGACTTCGTCATCCGCCGGAAATTGGCAACGAGTCAGTTGATGTATCTTGCAGGATAAAGCGATGAAGAATCCTCATGATCGAAAGAGGTGTCGGAAGGATTGGGGGAATCAGCGCGGATTCACGCTTACGGAAGTTCTCATCGCCATTGTCATTATGTTAGTGGGCATTGTGGCCGTCGCGCAATTGGTGCCCGCTTCGATTGGTTCCAACTCGGCGAATCGTAACGACTCTTCGGCTCTGGTGTTCGCGCAACGCCAGATGGACCAATTCCTGAGCCAGCCGCTCAATATGTCGATTAGCCCGCCGGCCTTCACCGAAACCATCGACGCGCAAACCTTCACTTGTTATCTCGGAGACCCGACACAGCCATCAAACACAGTCATCGGCAATCCCGTCGTGGTGTACTACAACCAGCTTGTAATCGATTTTAGCCCGTCGACTGGGGTGGCGAACTACAGCTTCATCTATCAGGATCCGAACGATCCATTTGGCTTGGTTTACGACGTCCGGTGGGCGGTGATCACCACGACGAACTCAGGCGGCATGGTCACCTCCAAACGGTTCATCTTGGGAGCAAGGAAAAAAGGTGGCAACGGAATCTATAGGCCGGTCACGCTTGACACGATACTTTCGAAATGAAACGCGCTCATCAAACGCGGTGTGAACAGGGCTTCTCGCTCATCGAGATGATGATCGCGGCGGTGATATTTATCTTGCTTTGCAGCGCCGCGTTCGCGCTTCTCTCTCTAGCGCAGCAACGCTATCAGACGGAATCCCAGGTGTTGAATTCCTTTCAAGAAGCGCGCTTCGGTCTGGATGAAATGGTTCGAGATGTGAATGGCTCGGCTTATCCTTCGCAAAACATGTTTTCGTTCAACCCCAATGTCCCGGCGAAGAATCTATATGCAATCACTCCGGTCGCCTGGGACCCCGGCTATCTCTCCAGCTCGCCATGCCTGATCGGAACGGGAGGCGGCGGGACGTGCACCACACCCGGAGATTTTGATTTGATCGTCGAAAGGGACGTGGACTATTGGCACACCGATGGCGTCGAATGGACTCGCTATCGGCTGCAGGGGAACATCTTGTCCCGTAGCCAGACTTATAAAGTTGTCTCCGCGGACCCTGAGACGACCACGGCGCTCTCTTTCGTTCCCTACGTTCAGAATGTGATGAACAATGTATCATCGGCACAAATTGCGGCTTTCCAGGCAGTCTACCCGAACATGTTTCCCGGCGGGAATCCCGTGCCGGTTTTCAACTACTTTTGTTACACGCCATTCGGAACTCAGCAGTGCGCTTCGGCGGGATCGTACAATTCACCGCTCAACATCACGGATGTAGAGATTACGCTGATCGTCATGGCTCCCACAAAGGATGCGCAGACGGGCCAGGTTCGGCTCATCGAATTGCATGGACGAGGCCACAGCCTCAATCCGATTCAATAAGGGCCGATTCAAAAAGGGCCCATGCAGCGAGGGCAAAGAGCAAGGATGAAGAAGGATCGCAAAACGCACCGCAGTTCCGAAGATGGAATCGCACTGCTGATCGCCATCTTCGTCCTGCTATTGATTAGTGTCGTGGCGATCGCTTTGCTAGTTTCGTCCGGGACGGAAACAGCGCTCGGCGTGAACTACCGGACATCTTCCACCGTGTACTATGCGGCCATCGCAGGCCTGGAGGAAGCGCGTGGACGCTTGCTTCCGAAGAACCCGAATTACTTTGGTGCTTCCTACATTTCTCCGACCACAACTTTCCCGTTGGGCCAGACCATTTACGTCATCAATCGCGGATCGGGAGATAACATCGTCCCCTGGGACTCAAGTAACACTTATTATGACAACGAGTACCAGACTGAGTTTGGGACGGCCGCCTCGAGTGCGTCCTGGCAATCCGTCAATTCCGTCTGGGACAACAATATTCAGGGCATACCGGGGCCGATGTTCAAGTGGGTCCGCATCAATGCCGCGACCGAGCAGTCTCTCTTCTTGCAGGTGAACGCCAGCGGATCCTATAACAACAGCACACCGATTTTTTATGATCCAGCCCACATCAATACTTCCGGCAACCCGTGGCCCAGCTTGATCGTTAATATGAGTCCACCTTCCAGTGCGGTGCAAGCGCTGGAAATTACGGCGCTCGCCGCTTTGCCTAACGGAACCCAGAAAATCTTGCAGTATCTTGTGGCCCCAGTATCTGTGAATCTTACTTTCCCTGCAGCGCTGATTTTGGACGGGTACTCGGACGTTTTCAACAGCCCTGATCATTCTGCGTGGGTGGTTCAGGGGAGCAGCGATGGAGGCGACGGCGCTTGCGCTCCCTCGGGTCCGGTACCTTACCCTGTGCATGCTGTTGGTGTCCCCGATAACCCTGACGTTGGCAATGTAATGAGCGGAATTCCTTCAAGTCCAAACGAATCCGTGAACTTCACTGGAACGGGCTCTACTCCCAGCATCGCCCGCGTCACACTCGCTACAAGTCTGCAAACCGTGCAGGGTCTGAACCAAATTGCTCAGACCATTATTCAAAACGCGGACGCTGTCATCGCGGGGCCTGCGACCGAGGCAGATCTGCCTTCGGCGATGTCCAGCGCGAATCCGATGACCGTGGCGGTCCAAGGCGATTTCAGTTTGGGTACGAGTATTCCGGCGGGCTACGGACTGCTTCTTGTAACCGGTAATTTCACTTATGCCTCGGGCTCCAATTGGAACGGAATTGTCTTGGTCATCGGGAAGGGGACGATGACCACAAGCGAAAACGGCGCCGGTGGCACGTTTAACGGAGCAACGCTGATTGCGCAAACCCTCGATTCATCCGGGAATCTGCTGCCGGGTCCACACCCGGGGCCCGCGACTTTTAACGATACACTGTCTGGGAGTGTGGGCAGGGGCTTTGTTTACAACTGTGGTTGGATCCAGCGGGCGCAAGCCCCGTTGACATACAAAATTCTGTCCTTCCACGAAATTCGACAGTAAAAATAGGATATCGAATGAATCTCAATATGCCCTCTCGGAAGCTTGGTGCATCCTGTCTTGCTCTCGGTGCTGCGCTTCTTTTGGCTCAATTGAGGTGCGAGGCCGTTATTGCCCAACAGCAAGAACAGCAGCAATCGCAGCCACAACAGCAGCCCCCGCCGCCTCCTCCTTCTACGACACCTCCACCGAGCTCGCAACCTGCTTCCGACTCAGCGCCACCAATCGGCGCACTGCCCGTCAAGAGGCGCAAAGTTTGGACGAACGATGAGGTGGTAGTGCTGCGAACACCCGCCGACAGCTATCAGGTGGAAAAGGAGGCAAAGGAGGCTGAGGAAGCAGAAGCGGCTGCAAAGGAGGCCGCTCGTAAAGCGGCCGGGAAATCCGAGAAGGACACACCCCTGGATATCAAACTGCCTGCCACACCCGAAGAAACCCAGAAAATGCTGAAGAGCGCACAGGATGATATTCAGGAAGAAACCGTGGTTCTTACTAAGTTGCAAAAGGAGTTGCTGGATGCTCCGGCGGAGCAGCAAGCAGAAAAACAAAAGGAAGTCGACCGCCTAACTGCAAGCCTTGAGACATTGCGAAGGGATGTAAAAGCCCTTCAGGATCATCTTCAGACCTTCCACGAAAAACCTCAGGGAGAGAATCCTCCCGCGGCGACCCAGCCACCCCCCGCTTAGAAGCTGGGAAATATTGCACAAAAAAGCGAAGTGCAGGCGTTTCGCTGTCCCGGAGTGCTTCGCATGGTTTGGCACGCCCCGGCGGTGCACAATGCCGCCAGCGCGGTATAATGAATGGATGCGTAACAGCAAGGGAAGTGCGCAGATGCATGGCACTACGGTTTTGTGCGTGCGCAAAGACAATAAGGCCGTGTTGATTGCCGATGGCCAGGTGACCATGGGCGATCATGTGATGAAGCATACGGCGCGGAAGACCAGGCGGCTCTACAACGACAAAGTTATCGCGGGTTTTGCCGGCTCGACTGCTGACGCAATTTCGCTCTTCGAGCGATTTGAGGGCAAACTCCAGGAACACTCCGGCAATTTACAGAAGGGCGCCGTCGAGCTGGCCAAGGAGTGGCGCAAGGATCGCGCGCTGCGGCATCTCGAGGCGCTGCTTATTGTCGCCGATTCGAAATCCACATTTCTGCTTTCCGGGAACGGCGATGTAATTGAGCCGGATGATGGTTTGTGCGCCATCGGCTCCGGCGGAACTTATGCACTGGCCGCGGCGCGCGCCTTGATCAAACATTCGAAGCTGGGCGCGAAAGACCTGGCCATGGAAGCGATGCGCATCGCCAGCGAGATTTGTATTTATACCAATGCGAACTTTACCGTCGAAGAACTCTAGAGGTCGCGCGATAATACGCCGGGCCGTTTTCGCGCATCAAACGAATTGCGCAACAGTGGATCGCACACAAGAAGTTTGTAGACAAAGAGATTGGACATTTCATGAGCAGCAAGACCGATAAAGAAGTTGTTTTCATGCCGGGCGGGAACGGCGCCGCGCCCGCAGAAGAAGAGCAGCTTCTCCCGGCGCTCGACGACATGACTCCGCGCGAAATTGTCGTGGAGCTCGATAAATACATCGTCGGGCAAAACGCGGCCAAGCGCGCTGTCGCTGTAGCCTTGCGCAATCGCGTCCGCCGCCAGAAACTTCCGCCGGAAATCGCCGAGGACGTGCTTCCCAAGAATATTTTGATGATTGGTCCGACGGGCGTCGGCAAGACAGAAATTGCACGCCGGCTTGCGCGTCTGGCCGGGTGCCCCTTTGTCAAAGTCGAAGCCTCGAAATACACGGAAGTCGGCTACGTGGGCCGCGATGTGGAATCGATGGTTCGCGATCTCGTCGAGACTTCCATCGACATGGTTCGCGAAGAAAAGCTCGATGAAGTCGCTGACCGCGCAGAACAGGCCGCGGAAGAACGCGTTCTGGATCTCTTGCTTCCGCCATCACCGCCGCCCGCGCCCGGCACGACGGAAGCGGAAGCCGCGGCGCAGCGCGAGCAAACGCAGCGCACACGAGAAAAGCTCCGCGCCCAGCTTCGGGAAGGCAAACTCGATCAACGCATGGTCGACCTTGAAGTCCGGGAACGTTCCATGCCTTCGTTTGAAATCATTTCGAATCAAGGCGTCGAGGACATGGACGTGAATATGAAGGACATGTTCTCCAACCTCTCCGGCCTTTTTGGGCAGCAGAAAAAAAAGCGCAAGATGTCCGTCGCCGACGCGTTCGAATATCTAATCCAAGAGGAAGAGAACAAGCTGCTCGACATGGATCAAGTGACGCGTATTGCCGTCGAGCGCGCCGAGCAGATGGGCATCATCTTTATCGACGAGATCGACAAAGTCGCCGGGCGCGAATCCGGCCACGGACCGGATGTTTCACGGGAGGGCGTTCAACGGGATATTCTGCCGATCATAGAAGGCACTACCGTCAACACACGCTATGGGATGATTCGCACCGATCACATTTTGTTCATCGCCGCGGGTGCTTTCCACGTTACAAAACCGTCGGACCTCATCCCCGAACTGCAAGGCCGCCTGCCGATTCGCGTGGAACTGCAATCGTTAAAAGAAGAAGATTTCATACGTATTCTCACGGAACCGAAGAACGCTCTCATCAAGCAGTACGTGGCTCTCTTGGAGACTGAAGGCGTGAAGCTGAACATTACCGAGGACGCCGTCGCGGCGATCGCACGTTTTGCCACCAGCGTAAACGAGTCTACCGAAAACATCGGCGCGCGGCGCCTCCATACCATCCTCGAAAAAGTTCTTGATGAACTTTCCTTTGAAGCGCCAGATCTGAAGAAAAAGAATGTGAAGGTTGATGCCGCGTACGTGACCAAACAGCTTGCGGATATCGTCAAGAATCAGGATTTGAGCCGCTATATCCTGTAAACTCCGAAAATCGAAAATGGAAATTCGAAACTTGCGGAACGCCGTATCGCGCGACAAGGAGCACGCCCGCTTTGCGAGTTTCGCTTTTCGAGTTGCAGGGCTCGCATTTCTCCTCGCTGCCGGTTGTGGTGCGCCCGGCGCGCCTACTCCACCTACTCCACCGATTCCCGCTGCGGTGACCGATCTTGCCGCGCGTCAGGCCGGCGATGGCGTGCAACTTATTTTCACATTGCCCACGAAGACGGTCACTGGCGATCGGCTGGTATCGACGCCTGCAATCGAAATTGTCCGGGGCACTCCGAAGCCCGACGGTTCGCCCGACGCAAAGTCATTGCGTGTCGTTTACACGGTTCCGGGTTCGCTTGTGGAGAATTACGTCGCGGAAGGGCACGTGAAATTCATCGACCCTATCGCGCCCGTGGAAACCCGTGCGCACCCCGGGGGAACGCTCGTCTACGTCATCCGGGCGCGAGCCTCCAAAAAGCGCGCTTCGGGAGATTCCAACGCCGTTTCTGTCCGCGTTTATCCCGTGCCGGAGCCAATCGCGAAGCTGGAGGCGCGCGTCACCGAGCCCGCGATTGAGTTGAGCTGGACAGCTCCCACGCGCACGTCCGGGGGTGATCCGCTCACCGCATTTTCCGGCTACCGAATTTATCGTGGCGAACTCCTTCCTGCCTGGGCGGAAGCGGCCGCAGCCGACTTCTCGAAAGCCAAATGGAAGTCGTCGCTCACTTTGCTCGCACCGTCGGACGAAGCCACTTACCGCGACACTCTTTTCGACTTCGGCAAGACGTACGCCTATATCGTCAAAAGCGTCGTGCTCGTGGATGGCAACGCACTGGAGTCCTCGGATTCTGTCCCCGCGATCGTTTCCCCGCGCGATACTTTTCCTCCCGCTGCTCCACAAAATCTGGTGGCCGTTGTGCTCCCCGGCGCCACGCCCGGTTCCGTCCTCGTGGACCTCTCGTGGTCCATAAATCTTGAAACCGACCTAGCCGGCTACCGCGTCTATCGAAGTGAGCAACAGGACACGCGCGGCGTGCTTATCACGCCCGAGTTGTTGCTTGCACCGGCGTATCGTGATACGTCTGTAGAGCCCGGCCACCGCTACTGGTACTCCGTGACTGCCGTCGATCGTGCTGGCAATGAAAGTGAAGCCAGCGCGGCCGTCGCCGTAGATGTGGTGAAACCTTCTCCGTAGGTCCCGGGTTTTATATCGCATCTATCTTGGGAGCGCATCGCTTGATGACCGTTCGTGCACACTGGCCCGCGTACGAGTCGTTCCAGGTTTTGCGAAATGCATCGGTTCGCACGGGTGTCTATGTCGGGATCATTCTCTCGATTGTATTCAGCGGATGGGTGATCGTCGCGAATCATGTTCCGTCCCTTGACCGATTTGCACTCGCGCGCAATCTGGCCGCGGTGGTTCTTCTTGGTCTCGTGGCATTGATTCCGATTCTCCGGTTTTGGAGTATGCCGGGTAATTTGCTGGCCTCGAGCCTAGTAGCATGGGGCCTTTTCAGCATGGCCTATCGCGTTCTGTGCATGGATTTCAGAGGCCTTGCGGAGCGCTTCAGCGCCGTTCAGATCTTTATGCTCGGCGCTGTACTCTACATGCTCGTGGTTTCTCTTTCTTGGATTTGGACTATCATCCGGCGCGCTCGCGCGTCGCACGTATCTCATCCCAATCATCATCCGAGCTGATTCCGAATGAAATTCTGCCGGTTCGTTCCAACTGGTTCATCTGTTCAGCCGCCAGCTTCTGCGTTTTATGGCGTGATCGAGGGCGATCACATCCGCGAGATTTCCGGACCTCCGTGGAGTTCGTGGTCGCACGGTTCGAGCACGTGGCCGATTGCGGAGGTCCGACTGTTGGCTCCTGTCGATCCTGGAAAAATTGTTTGCGTCGGGCGCAATTACGCGGCGCACGCCGCTGAACTTGGCAATGAGGTGCCCAAGGAGCCGCTTATCTTTCTTAAGCCTCCTTCAGCGATTATTGGTCCAGGCGAGGCAATCGTTCTTACGCCGCAATCCCAGCGTGTGGAACACGAAGGCGAGCTTGCGCTTATCGTTGGGCGGCGCTGTTCGCAGTTAAAGGACTCTGGCGACGCGCTCTCGTATCTCCTCGGCTACAGTTGCCTCAACGACGTTACCGCGCGCGACCTGCAGAAGAGCGACGTGCAGTTCACTCGTGCGAAAGGATTTGATACGTTTTGCCCCGTTGGCCCGCACATCGAGACGCAGCTCGATCCAACCGAAGTCTTGGTGGAGACGCATGTCAATGGGGCTCTTCGGCAATCGGGGAGTACTTCTCTAATGGCGTATCCGGTCGCGTTTCTTGTCCGCTGGATCTCCCGTGTGATGACTCTGTTCCCCGGCGATTTGATTGCTACCGGCACGCCCGCCGGCGTCGGCCCGCTTGTAGCCGGGGACGTTGTCGAAGTCAGCGTCAGTGGTGTTGGCGTGTTGCGCAATCCAGTGCAAGCCCCGCACAGGTAGTTTCACTACCCAGCCGCTGTTTCGGTAAAATACACAACTGTGGGGCGATCCTGGAGGGCAGCCTATTTCTTGCGTGTCCTCAACTTCGGTGTGCCGCGGCTCGGGCGTATATCACTCCACAATTCATTTGCAGCTATGGAGATTTTTAGTTGAAAGCTCTGTTCGCGGATTGGAAAGTGGTTCTCGCCATGGCCGGTGCTGCCATTGCAGCGATCATGATGATCGCCTACGCATTCTTTCACCCGGCCGAAGAGCCCGAGGACGTTGAGCGCAGGCGGCGCCTCCACTTGAATCAGATCGGACGCATCGCGGAAGGGCAAGTCGTCGAGCTTGCCGAACATCCTCCCGAGCCGCGCGAAGCTCAAAGAAAACTCTTCGGTTCTCGTGCCCGCCCTATCGTTGATTTGAGGCCCAGACACCTAGTCACTTATAGTTACGCGATTTCCGGCGTTACCTATCACACGGCGCAGGATATCACTGGACTCGAAGGGCAGATTCGTTTCGAACGGCTCGTTGCTGGCCAACCTGCGAGCGTAAAGTATGATCCCTCGAATCCGAGCGACTCGATACTCGTCGCTGACGATTGGTCTGGTTTACGCTGAGCTTCGAAGCGCTCGCGCTGGACTTCGACGTGCTTGCCTGAAGCCTATAAGCGTTTACGGTGAAGTTCCAAGCCCCCATTTCCGCCTCGCTGCGCATTCTGCTTTTCGCCCAGTTGAGCTATCCTTCCATCTGCGGTTTTGGTGCGCCGCGCAAATCTTATGAAGATGGTCATTGCATCAATCTTGACTACTGTTCTCATCGTTGCCATGACTCTTGGCGCGATGTTCATTCTGGTGCAAGCCACGGATTACGTCACGTCTCGCGAGTCGCCCTTCCAGCGAGCCGTTGCGATCTGTGCGGAACTGGTTCTCGGCGTTGTCCTGCTTCTCGGCACAGTTTGGCTTGCCACGCATCTGGCCGTTCGCATCTTTTCTAAAAATGAGCCCGCTGCTGCCGGAGGAAAACTTGCCTGAGAAAAATGCCGCCGCGAGCGCAAAAGAGAAGCACCACGGACGCATGGAGGAGCTGCGCCGCCACTCCGCGGAAGCGGAAGCCGGCGGTGGCGCCGAACGCCGCGGGCGCGAACACAAAGCCGGCAAGCTTGCCGCGCGCGAACGAATACATCTGCTCCTCGATGAAGGCACCTTCGAAGAGCTGGACAAATTCGTCCGCCACGGCTGCGTGGATTTTGGAATGCAGGAGCAGCGCCCTGCCGGCGATGGTTTCGTCACCGGTTTTGGGCGCATCGAGGGCCGCCTCGTCTACGTTTTCGCACAAGACTTCACTGTATTCGGCGGTTCGCTCTCCGAGGCTAACGCGCGGAAAATCTGCAAGATCATGGATCTCGCCATGCGCGTCGGCGCGCCGGTCATTGGCCTCAACGATTCCGGCGGCGCGCGCATCCAGGAAGGGGTCGCTTCCCTGGCTGGTTATGCGGATATTTTTCTGCGCAACACGCTGGCCAGCGGCGTGATCCCTCAGATTAGCGCCATTATGGGTCCGTGCGCGGGCGGCGCGGTCTACTCGCCCGCGATCACCGATTTTATTTTCATGACGCGTGAGACTTCCTACATGTTTGTCACCGGGCCCGACGTCATCAAGACCGTCACCCACGAAGAAGTCACCAAGCAAGATCTCGGCGGCGCCATGACTCATAACGAAAAAAGTGGCGTGGCGCACTTTGTTTCCGTGGACGATGCCGATTGTCTCGCCATGATTCGCGAGCTGTTGAGTTTCCTCCCGTCGAATAATGTCGACGATCCTCCGCGACGCCAGTCTGCGGATCCACCAGACCGCCGCGAAGAATCCTTGAACTCGCTCGTTCCGGACGAGCCTCATAAGCCTTACGACATGAAGGACGCCATCCACGCCATAGTCGATGACGGCTACTTATTCGAAGTCCATGAGCACTTCGCAAAAAATATCGTCGTGGCTTTTGCACGCCTGGATGGCCGGCCTGTCGGCATTGTCGCTAATCAACCTGCCTTTCTTGCCGGCGTTCTTGATATCAACGCCTCGCTCAAAGGCGCCCGTTTTGTTCGCTTCTGCGACGCCTTCAATATTCCGCTCATCACTTTCGAAGACGTTCCCGGTTTTCTCCCCGGCACGCAGCAGGAGTTTGGCGGCATCATTAAACATGGCGCGAAATTGCTGTTCGCTTTCGCGGAGGCAACGGTTCCCAAAATCACTGTTATTACCCGCAAGGCCTACGGCGGCGCGTATTGCGTCATGTCCAGCAAGCACATCCGCACCGACGCCAACTTCGCCTGGCCCTCCGCGGAAATCGCCGTGATGGGCCCTGAAGGCGCTGTAAATATTGTTTACAAACGCGAACTGGACAAATCTCCCGAATCCGATCGCGAACGCCTCCGCCAGGAAAAAATCGCCGAATTTCGTGACCGCTTCGCGAACCCGTTCGTCGCCGCTGAGAAGGGCTACATCGACGCCATCATCGAGCCTTCTGAAACGCGCCCCCGAATCATCAACGCTCTTCGGGCACTGGAAAACAAGCGCGACACCAACCCACGCAAAAAGCACGGCAACATTCCTCTTTGAGCGTGGCCCGGGTCCGACGTTTGCTTAATTCGAGGTGAAAGTTACCCTCGGTAGTCAGCTCTCTCCGCCTTCACTGCAACTCAAGCGATTAGACACTGCGGGCGCGCTAGGCGATTGGCGGCGATATCCCTCGTGCTAAAATCCCGGAGCAACAAGAAAGGTCCATGTTCCGAAAAATCCTGATTGCTAATCGCGGCGAAATCGCCGTGCGCATCCTGCGCGCCTGCCGCGAGTTGGGCATTCGCTGCGTGGTGGTTTTCAGCGAAGTTGACCGCAAATCGCTCCACGTTCGTCTCGCCGACGAGGCGTATCCCATTGGCCCCGCGCCCTCGCGCGAAAGCTATCTTTGCATTGAAAAAATAATTGACGTCGCGCGCCGCTCTGGCTGCGATGCTGTCCATCCCGGTTACGGTTTCCTTGCGGAAAACGCGGCCCTGCCGCGTGCTTGTACAGAGGCGGGAATCACTTTTATCGGCCCGAGCGCCGAAGCCATGGAAGGCCTCGGCTCGAAAACCGCTGGCCGCCAACTCGCTCGCCGCTCCGATGTGCCAACCGTTCCAGGCGCAAACGAACCCATCGCAAGTCCAGATGATGCTCAGGCGCTCTCGCAAAACATGGGTTATCCCGTTTTGTTGAAGGCGGTCGCCGGAGGAGGCGGCAAAGGCATGCGTGTTGTCACGCGCGACGCCGAGTTTGCACCTGCCTGGCGGGATGCTTCTTCCGAAGCGCTAAACGCTTTCGGCGATGCGCGCCTCTATCTGGAAAAATATCTTGAAAAACCGCGACATATCGAAATTCAAATCCTGGCTGATGCCCACGGCCGCGTCGTTTCGCTCGGCGAGCGCGAATGCTCGGTTCAGCGGCGCCACCAAAAAGTGATTGAGGAAGCTCCTTCGCTCGTCATTACGCCGGAGCTGCGCAAGAAAATGGGCGATGCTGCCGTCCGCCTTGCGCGGGCTGGTGGGTACGTCAACGCCGGCACGGTGGAATTCCTCGTGGACGCTCATCTCAATTTTTATTTTTTGGAAGTGAACACGCGTCTTCAGGTCGAGCATCCCGTTACGGAGCAAGTCACGGGGCTCGATTTGGTCAAGCTGCAGATTGCCATCGCCGCTGGCCATCGCCTTCCCTTTGCCTGGGAGACGATTACGCCGCGCGGCCACGCGATGGAGGTGCGCCTCTATGCCGAAGATCCGGACAATAATTTTTTCCCGTCGCCGGGAAAAATTCTCTCGCAACATGCACCGAGTGGCCCCGGCATTCGTCTCGATGAGGGCGTCTACGAAGGCTGGACCGTTCCGATGGACTATGATCCCCTTCTGAGCAAGTTGATCGCCTGGGGCAACAGCCGCGAAGAAACCATCGCTCGCCTCCGGCGTGCTCTCGAGGAGTACACCATCACAGGCATCAAGACCAACGCTGGCCTTTTCCGCCGCATCCTCGCTGAGCCCGAATTTCTTCGCGGAGAAATCCACACCAAGTGGCTCGACGGATTGCTTCAGCGTTGGCCTTCCGTTGCGGCTTCGACAAACGAAAACGAGAAAGCGGACGGTGCCGCCGACGCCGTAAGCATCGCAGCCGCTCTCTGGCAAGCAAAGCACTTGGACAAGCCATCTGGTCCGTCCTCTTCAAATCAGGAGTCTTCGCAACCTTCCCGTTGGAAGCAGGAAGGCCGTCGCCAGCAATTGGATCGCCTGCCATGAAATTTGAAATCCATTTTACTGGCGCATCCGGAAGTATGTTGCGCAGCGTTGAGCTCGAACGCGACGCGGACCGCTGGAAAATCTCGCTCGATGGCCAACCTGTCGATGCCGATGCCGTCGAAATCGACGCCAATACGCTCTCCCTGCTTCTCGAAGGTCAATCGTACGAAGTTCGCATCACTCATTCGCCTGACGGCGTGCTCAAGCTCCAGACTGGCTTGCAGGAATTCACTGCCGAGGTCCTCGATCCTCGCGCATGGCGCGGCCGGCGTCATGGCGCACTCGAAGCCGAAGGCCGCCAGCAAGTTATCGCTCCCATGCCCGGCAAAGTCGTTCGCGTTCTCGTCCAAGCGGGAGAAAAAGTCGCAGCAGGCCAAGGGTTGCTCGTTGTGGAAGCAATGAAAATGCAGAACGAAATTCGTTCGCCCAAAGGTGGCATCGTCGAGCGGCTTAACGTCAAAGAAGGCCAGCCCGTCAACGCCGGTGAAGTGCTCTGCGTCGTTTCCTGAGCCGTCCGCCATGGGGAAGGGGATGCCGCTGGCTGGGTCGGCCTCGGCTACGCTTACGTAAGCATAGGGGATACTTCGGAAGGAATGGACCGGGAAGTGCTGCGCCGCACGATGGTTGGATGACGCGGAAAAAATACAGCGTAGATCGTTCGTCAGAGAATTAATGCCCAGATGACTTTGCGGGGAAATCCGTCTTAGCCGCATCCGGCAACTTGCCTGCAGCTTCGATCACTTGTTGTGCGAGATAGTTCGTCACGCGCGCGTCATCCCGCGCAATTGTCAGGTACGCGGCGCGCAGCAATTGTTCCTTGTGGTTGCGCAGCGTGTCGCGAATCGTTTGCTGGACTTGCGGGTCGTTAATGTTCCGTTGCCCGGGCGACTCGCGCGAGATAAGTTTCAAAATAACGATGCGCGGGCCTTCTTTGGACTGAATCGGAAGCGGCGGGCTCACCTGCCCCGGTTTCATTCCCATGACAATCCTCTTCAGAGTCGCATCAGACTGGTTCAGCGCCGATTCCGGCACGTATCCCAGGTCGCCGCCCATGGCCGAAGAGTTCATGTCCTCGGAATAGTCCATCGCCAGTTGTGCGAAGTCTGCGCCGCTGTTTAGCTTGTCCTCAAGCATTTTTACTTTGCGCTCTGCTTCAACCTCGTTCGTCGCGTCGTCATTCTTGAGATTGCGAATCTGCGGTTCCTTGCGCGGCGTCACAACGATCTCTGATATCCGGTAGCGAGGCTCCACGACGTTGAATTGCCCCTTATTCGCGTTATACGTGTCGGTGACGTCTTGGTCGGTGATCGATATTTTCGCGACCACTTCGCGGTTCAGCAGCTTCGTGATGGAGAGCTGTCTCCGCAGGTCGCGCTTCAAATCATCCACCGAGACCCCGCGATCCTTCAGCTGTCTCTGGAACTCGTCTTCGGTATAGGGGCTCTTCATCTCGGTGAATTTGTCTTCCACTTCACCATCACTTGCTTCCAGGTTCAGCTTCTTTGCCCGCTCCAGAAGAATCTCGTTGTTGATCAGCTCATCCAGAACATTCAGCTTGAGCGACAGCGATTCCTCCTGCGACGGCTCCTGCCCCTCCGGATTCACCCGCGTCCGGTAGTATTTATCCACGTCATCGCGTTTAATCTCTTGCCCGTTCACCACGGCCCACACGTCCGGCGATGGCTGCGACTTCTGTTTGCAGCCCGTGCCCATGGCAAGCGCGATAGCCGCGACGGGCAAAAACATCGCCGCGCGCGCCATCCCTTTCTTGGGGATGTGCGAGCGCACCGCCACGCTAATTTTGGCTTGCGAGGGGTTCAAGGTGTGATGTTCAGGCCGCTTTCTTGACGCGGCCCGCGCGGATGCAAGCCGTGCAAACTCGAACATGCTTTCTCGCGCCGTCCACCAACGCATGGACGCGCTTCAGGTTCGGATTCCACCGTCTACGCCTTGTGTTATTCGCGTGACTGATCACGTTGCCAAAGTGCGGCCCTTTGCCGCAAAGTTCACACTTCAGTGCCATTGTTTTTCCTACTTAGGCTGTCTGTAGCAGCC
>Ga0209448_10000002_pt1 | contig 86556 bp, 67 predicted proteins | sample BogFormECP14_OM2_FD_188245 | JGI IMG/M metagenome (GOLD analysis project Ga0209448, IMG submission 188245) | Bog forest soil microbial communities from Calvert Island, British Columbia, Canada - ECP14_OM2 (SPAdes) (version 2) | ecosystem: Environmental > Aquatic > Freshwater > Wetlands > Bog ... | reverse complement strand
CGCTTTTGTTGGTGAGTTTCTGTCGGTTGTAAATGGTGAGTTCCAGAGCCATTCTCGCCTCCGGTAACGGTGAGCCTGAATGCCAAGGAAAGAGTACACTAGAAGTACACCAACGTCAATAGACGCTATTTTGCAAGGAAATATGAATAATGGCGGAGAGGGTGGGATTCGAACCCACGGTAGGGATTAACCTACACACGCTTTCCAAGCGTGCGCCTTAAACCGCTCGGCCACCTCTCCCGCGATGGACGCAACCCTACCAATTTAGCAGAAACTCTCGCACCGCGCACATTTCAGTGGCTTCGCACATTCTTTTTCCTCTGCTAAACTGTTGTCCGCGGTTCCGGGATCGTCTAATCGGTAGGACATCAGCCTTTGAAGCTGAGTATCGTGGTTCGAGTCCACGTCCCGGAACCAATCTCTTCCCTTCCTCGGCGCGACTCTGCGCCAACTATCATCAACTGGAGAACGATCGCATAGAACGAATCTATTGCACGTTGTTTGCTGGCGCAGTCGGTTTGCGCAATCAGTTGGCAGCAGCGGTACTTTTGGTGATCGCCCGGATGAAATCGGCTTCCTCTTGGCTGTAGGGCTGGCCGTTTGTGCGGAAAACTTCGTGAAACCAAATGGTTGGTTCACGATCCGTATAGGGATGCTTCCAGGAATCCCACGGCAGATACGTCTGCGTCTTGCCGGCGACGAGTCCCCAATTAATGGCGGCGACGTGATATTTCTTGGCGATGGGCAGCGTGCCTTGAAACGTGCTGCCATTTCCCCGAGCCATGTATTCCGTGCAGAGAATGGGCCGGTGATATTGCTGCAGAGACAGCACGCGCTTTTCAAACACGTCAGAACCGTCGTAGCTGTGGAAGGAAACCACATCGGAAAACGTTAGCTGCATTTTCTCCATGGGGGCAAGTTTTTCGGGGGACGACCAGTCATCCTTCCAGACGCCGCTCGTGAGCGGCTGAGAAGCGCCTGCGGCACGAACCCATCCGAACACTTTCGGCAAAAGCGCCAGCACGAGTTCGACTTTGTTGGGCGGCTCCCCGCTCGCATAACTGCCGTTGTTCGTATTGTCCGGCTCGTTCCAGACGTCCCAGCCGAGAATTCTCTTGTCGTTGGCGAAGGCTCCGACCACTCCTTTGACATAAGCTTCAAGGCGTGGATATTGAGCGGGGTCTTTGAGCGCGGCAGCTCCGGGGCTTTGCACCCAGCCGGAATTGTGCACGCCGGGCGTCGGCGCATGTTGTTCGCCGAGCTTGGGATTTGGATCCCAGCAGGAATCGAAGAGCACAAAGAGCGGCCTGATTTTGTGTTTTTGCGCGATGCTCAGAAAAATATCAATGCGCTTCTTGAACCCCGCAGAATCCTGCTTCCAGAGCAAGTCATGCAGAAAAACGCGCATGGTGTTCAATCCCAGCGATTCGGCCCAGCCCAGTTCTATGTCGATGCGCTTCGGATCGAAAGTGTCCGCCTGCCACATTTCGAGTTCATTGATTGCGTAGGATGGAATGTAGTTGCTCCCAACGAGCCAAGGCTGCTGGGCGTACCAGTCATTCGCAGTCTTTTCTGCCCAACGAGCCGTCTGCGCGTGTGAACAAACGGCAAATCCCAAAAGGAGCGCGATGCCGGCGATGAGGCGTTTCATGGTAATTGTCTCCGTTTCTCATTGCAACCCCAGGCGAAATGAGTCGAGTGATTCAAGATTTAGAATTGCGATCGAAATGTACTTTCTATGAAGGCTCGCCACTGCTCAAAACGCCCCCGCTTTTTGCAGTTCGTCCTTCATCCCTGCCCAACTCTGACGCGTGGATTCCTCGGGCGTGCCCTCGCCTCGCCAGTGGGTTTCCAAACTGACAGCAAAGTGGTAACCGTCGCGCTTCAGTGCGGCAAATTGGCCCGTCCAATCAATAATGCCGCGGCCCATCGCGGCCCAATCATAATCTTTGCCGTCTGGCTTCTTCGCGACATCTTTGCAGTGGCAGTGGCCGATGCGTTCTTTCGGCAGAAGCTCGTACCCATCTGGATATGCTTTCTCGCCTCGCGAGGCGGCGTTTCCCGGATCCCAGTTCAACATAAGCGAAGGAGTCCGTACTTCGCTGAGAACTTTGGCCGCTTCGGCTGCCGTGCCTGTGTTGCAAGCGGCTTCATTTTCGAGCAACAGCGTCACGCCCTTCTTCCCTGCCACGCCTGCGGCCGTGAGAAGTTTTTCATTCATGGCAGCACGATACGGAGCTTGCTCTTCGAGCCGCCAAAAATCAAAGCAGCGCACACGGTCGGTTTGGAAGGCTTTCGCCAACTCGATGCTGCGTTCGAGGACGTCGTCCTGCTGCTCGTAAGTAAAATCGGCGCTGAACTGCGCGCCCTTGGGGCTGAATTGGGATTTTGGCGCGCCGGGCCAATCCACCTTGAAAAGCGGGCTGGCGATATCCGTCACGCGCAATTTATATTTTTCGAGAATGCGGCGCGCTTCGCCAACTTCTTTAGCATCGAGGTTGAGAATGTTTTTGTTCCACATGGCGCGCAGCTCGATCCACTCCAAGCCAAATTCGCGCGCGATCACTTCGCATGAACGGCCGAAGTCTTGACTCACCTCATCATTGATAACGGCAATGCGAAACGGGGAACTCATACCTTCAACCCCAGCTTTTCTTCGACATATTTCTTGTTGATGACCGCCGATTCTTTTGGCGTTCGAGCCTTGTCTGGCACAGCGTCCAGCTCAACAATGCCCCATCCACGGAAACTGATTTTGCGAAGCGCATCGATCACGGCCGGAAGATTTACCGCTCCACGCCCAAGCTCCACGAACCGATAAGATTGCTTAGCATCAGTACCGCCCGGCAGCCGCTCGACATCCTTCAGGTGGAGAAAGAGCAGCCGGTCGCTATATTTTTCGACGGCCTCAGCCGGGTCGCCGCCGCCTTGAAAATAATGCGCCACGTCCAGCTCCAGCTTTGCGTAGCGCGAATCGACAGCTCCCATGATTTGTTCCACACCCTCGGGAGTTTCTCCCATGCTTCCCATGTGGTTGTGATAGCCAAGCTGCACACCGAGATCGGCGGTTCGTTTTCCAAGCTCCGTCAGCAAAACACCGAGGCGTTTGTAGTCGGCGGCCACGATCGCACGATCCTTGGGCCTTTCATCAATGATTTGAAGATAGAGCCCTCCCGAATCGCGGAGGAATTTCGCGTTTGCCACGTGCTTCGCGATTTCTGAAGTTTCGATGGCAGGATCGATGCCGAGATTTCCGCTCGATAAAGCAATCATCTTGAGATGGTGGTTGTCGAGCACTTCACGCAGCGCCGCGCCGCTGCCGAACTCCTGAACGCTGTTGGAACGAATTTGAATCCCCGGAAATCCTATCGAAGCGATGTCCTCGATCGCCTGACGATCGTTTCCGCTCCAAGTAATGGCTGCATAGCCAATATGAAGTTCGAACGGCGCCGGAGGAATTGGCGCGTCAAAGTAAGACAAATCCACTGGCGGATACAGCCTCTCTCGAGTGGCCAACAAGCCAACGGGAAAAGCTGCTACCGCGGTCAAAGCGCCCATGCCAGCAAGGAACTCACGGCGTGATTTGCAAATGTTCATTTGCGCTCCCCTCTGCCTTTGTATGCAGACAAGATACAGCAATCAGCCAATTGTGAACATTTTTCTCAATGCGCAAAGTGAGTGTTCAAAGTTGCGGTTGAACACGCGCCCCGCGACGAACGTTGCCAGCACCCCGATCAGCCCGTATGATTTCATCGAAGCAGGGCTTAGCGTTCGTCAAGGAGCAGTTCGAGGTCTTCATGCCCCAGGAGACGGCACCGACTCATCCTCACATCAACCCCTGGGTCATCGCCATCTCCGTGATGCTCAGCACTTTCATGGAAGTGCTCGACACCACGGTCGTAAACGTTTCCCTCCCCCACATTGCCGGCAGCCTCTCCGTGACAGTAGACGAAGCCACCTGGACGCTGACTTCCTATCTCGTTGCCAACGCCATCATTCTGCCGTTGACCGGCTGGCTTTCCAATTTCTTTGGCCGCAAGCGCATGTTGATGCTTTCCGTAACCGGCTTTACGATCGCATCTTTCTTGTGCGGCCTCGCCCCCAGCCTTTCCTTCCTGGTTGTTTGCCGCATCATCCAGGGCGCGTGCGGAGGCGGTTTGCAGCCCATCTCGCAAGCCATCCTTCTGGAATCCTTCCCGCCCGAGGACCGCGGCAAAGCCATGGGATTCTGGGGACTTGGGATTGTCGTCGCTCCTATGCTCGGCCCAGTCCTCGGCGGCTGGCTCACGGACAGCCACTCGTGGCGCTGGGTCTTCTACATCAACGTGCCTATCGGCGTCGCCTCCATCGTGATGACGTCGCTCTTCATCTTCGACCCGTCTTACATCCGACGCGCTTCACAAAAAATCGATTACTGGGGCATCGGGCTGCTCGCCATCGGAATTGCCACGCTGCAGATCGTCCTCGATAAAGGCCAGGAAAAAGACTGGTTCGGCACGGATTGGATTACCGCTGTCGCCATCGTCGCCGTCGTCACGCTCGTTGCGTTTCTAATCTATGAGCTCCACATCAAGGATCCCGTCGTCAATCTCCGCGTCTTCAAAGACCGCACATATTCCACCGGCGTATTCCTTATGTCCCTGCTCGGCGTCGGCCTCTACGGCACCACGGTGCTGATCCCGCTGATCCTGCAAACGCTCCTCGGCTACCCTGCCATCCGCGCCGGCCTCGCGATGTCACCTCGCGGACTTGGCTCTTTTATCGCCATGCCGGTTGCGGGCATCATCATGGCCAAGTTGGATCCACGCAAAATGCTGACGGCGGGATTGATCGTCTGCGGCTATACGCTCTTCCAATTTTCACGCCTTAGTCTTAGCGCAGGATTCTGGGATTTCTTTTGGCCGCAACTTTTGATGGGCCTATCGCTCGGTCTCATCTTCGTTCCGCTCACCACCATCAGCATGGCGCCCATTCGCAGGGAAAACATGGGAAACGCAACAAGTCTCTTCAACCTGGTGCGCAACTTGGGAGGCAGCATCGGCATTGCCGCCGTCAGCACCATGCAGATTCGTTTCCAACAGAGGAACATCAATCAGCTGGGCGCGCATGTCACTCCGTACAACGCGAGCGCGCGGAACATGATGAATTCGCTTCACGGGATGTTTATGGCCAGCGGGTCGGACAGCGCGACCGCCACCCATCAGGCACGCGCAGCGATGTTTGGATTGGTCGAGCGGCAAGCCAGCATGCTCGCCTACAACAGCATCTTTCTGATTCTGGCGGGATTGTTTGTGCTGATGCTTCCGTTTATTTTTCTGATGCGCCGCCCGCAAGCGAGGGGTGGCCCCATGTCCATGCATTGAGGCCTTCGCGCACAACAATTCGCGCGCCGCACACAAAATTCCCGGCGCGCCCCCAGCGAAGTAACAACCCACTTGATTTATTGTGAAAATTAGCCTGGGTGAAAACCGGACCTAGTCGATTCTCCGGTTACTGCTCATCATCATAAGGAATGGGCCCGGTCAGTGGTACGAGAATTTCTTCCGTCGAAACTCCGGATTCTTTCTCCGCCGTCTTGTCCAATTTCCGCTGGACGCGCTTTTCCTCTTTCATTTTGCGCTTTTCCATTCGCTTCATCTCTTTTTGGCGCTTCTGGAATGTCGTAGTCATTGCGTCTCCTCGCAGGCGCTGCCCGGCGCGGCGCAAGCCGTCGCCGCCAAGCTATATACATCAAGTTGCCTTACCAGCGCGGTTCGCGAGGCTGCCGCGCAGACTCGCGGTAGTCTTCATTCGAAAAACGCTCGCGTCCGCCGCCTCCGCCCTTGCCTCGGCCACCACCACCGCCTCCGCCCGGCCCCCCAAAATTGCGAGGCCCGCGCGGCGGCCCGCCTTCGCCCTTCGGACGCGCTTCATTCACTTTCAAATTGCGCCCGCCCAATTCCTTGCCATCGAGTCCGGCCATCGCTTTGGCCGCTTCCTCGTCGTTCGGCATTTCCACAAACGCAAACCCCCGCGCACGCCCGGTTTCCCGGTCCATGGCCATGTGCACGCGCGTCACTTGTCCAAACGGCGTGAACAGGTCGCGCAGTTCACCTTCCGTGGTCTGAAAACTCATGTTGCCGACAAACAAACTCTTCATCTTGATTCTCCCTGAACTCTTCGAAGCACCATGAGTGCAGGATCTCGGCAAGCTCGCGCTTTCCGGACGCTACGATACACTGGCCTGAAATTGGCTGAATTCACTGGAGGGAGGGCCAAAAGCGCGCCCTTCAAGGAGTTCAGGCAACCCTACTTCGGGAGTCTACAGTAAGGACAATAGCACATTTACCCGTGAAATCCTGCAAGCTCCTTTTGCCGGAAGGGACGATTGCTCGGCTGCCGTATCCCGCGTTAGCTCTTCAGGATTTCGCCCACAGCCCGCCAAGCCTGATCAATAGCCACGTCCGAATAAGCGCTAGCGCCAGCATCCGAATTCGCGATGGCAATCTTACCGAATGACTTCCGTCCGATTACCCACGGTTTCTCTTCTTCTTTCCAGTCCGGATCGAAGAGCGAATTCGGGGTGTACGCATATCCATGCGCCCAGCGATTCACCGTGATGCCCTCGATGTCCTGCGCGGGATCGAATCCGGCGCCTCCGAGCATTCTTCCGAGTTGGTCGCGAACGTTGCGTTCGAATTTCGAAAAAGGCGTCTCCATCAACTCCATGCGCCCCGCGCGGAACTGGTCGCGCATCGGCAGCCCCGGCTTGCAGGGCGTGCGCAGCATGAAGAGCACCATGGGCTCTTCGGGCTTGCTCGGAAACGCATATCCGCCGATGCTGACAGGAAAATCCAGTGCCGTATAGGTGTGATAGCCGCCCGGCGCCACAATCTGATGCACGCCCAACTTCGCAAACGAAGTCCAATTCCGCAGCGCCACGTGCGTATACACCAACGGCGTCTTCACAAGATAAGACAGTGCCTCCTTTTGTTTCTGCGGGAGCTCTGGGCAAATATATGGAATCATTCCGTTGTAGCAAGCCAGCACGCAATTCTTCGCCTGCACCGACTGCAATTTCTTTCCGCGCATGTAGGAGATGTTCACGGTCTTCGACGCGCCGCCTGCCTCACTCTGCTGCACATGCACAGCGGTGCTGTTTAGCCGAATGCGCACAGGCGCCCCGTCCACATCCAGCTTGCTGTAATCCGCTCGCGCCGTCACCACGTCGTCCATCGAATGCCCTGGCATCGCTCCCGGAATGAGCGCTCGCACCAAAAGACGTGCAATCGACGCATTGCCATCCGGAAAATGAAAAATGTATGGCTCTTCTTTTTCGTGTTCGCCAATGCCCAATCCATCGAAACCGGGATACGTAAACGAGCCGTAGTCGTCTCCCGATTCGAAGCACCCAATCGCCGGAACGGCGTCAATCCCGACTCCATACAAATCATGCGGAAACGTCTGAAAAAACGGCAGCGCCTCGGGATGCACCTTGCAGAATTTCGTCAAGTAATCCGCGTAACTGATTTTCGCCAGGTTCGCGCGCTTCTCGTCCTTCGAAAGCCCCGCAAGGTAGTCCACTCTCTCTGTATAAGCTCTCGCGATATCCTGCTTCGCTATTTCCGAAAGCGGCGCCTTCGCCAAAAATTCCGACCACGGCGTCGCATTCATTCCCGTGATCAACCGGTCTTCGCCAAACGTCTCTTTATCAAAAAAAGCCGCCGTCCCCATCTTCGCGTAAAGTTTCTGATCGTACGCTTTGTAAAATCGCTCCGTTTCGATCCCAATCTCATTAATTAATCCCTTGGCAACAGCGCTGTAATTCCCTGGGCTCTCGATCGATTGCGTTCCGCCGTAGCTCAACGCCACGCGGTTTCCCGCGCGAAATTCGTTGCGCTTCGCGTGCCCGCCAAAATCGTCGTGATTGTCGAGAATCAAAATCCGCGCATCACTTCCCGTGCTCTTCCTGTAAAAATACGCCGCCGCAAGCCCGCTGATTCCTCCGCCCACAACCACCAAGTCGTAAGTCTCACCCGTCTTAGCCGCCGCCCCCTCCGCGTCCCAGCTCTCCCCATCCCGCAGCCGATGTGCAAACGTAAACGTCCCATCATGATTCCCGCGCATGCCGGTAAGCGCCGGCGGATAGTAATTCGCCGCCTTCTCCGGCGCGTAGTCGTCGAGCGCCGCCGCTGCCAGTAAGGTGTCCGCTCCGATCACGCCGCTCGTCAGCGCCCCACCGACGCCCACCGCCACGCCATTCAAAAAATCGCGTCGCGTAATCGCGCGGTCCATCCCCAATTCGCGATCCTTCTTTTCTTCACTCATGCGTTGGATTGTAGCGCACTACCGCGCAGTCTCAAGACACACGTCTCCGTGGCCTCTGCGATCTCTGTGTAAATGTTTTTCTTAGACAACCGAATGAATCGACCGAGGACTCACAATTCCCGCAAAGCCGTGGCCACAGGCCGCTGCGCAGCCCGCACCGCCGGTGGCAACCCGCCAAGCACACCCATTACCAGCGCAAAAATCAGTCCGCTCAAAAGCAATATCGGCGTTACTTTAAATGCAAACTCCATATGCGAAAACGTCTGCCAATTCATCGCGCCGGTCGTAAGCCCGTTCAAGGGCAGCACCGCCGCAGCCCCAAGCGCACCACCCACAAACGAAATCAGCAATGCCTCAATCAAAAACGAAAACACCACCGCTGCAGCGCCGAATCCCAGCGCGCGCATGGTCGCGATTTCCCGTCCGCGCTCGGCCACCGCCGAATACATCGTATTCAGCGCGCCAAAGATCGCCCCAATCGCCATCACCGCCGCAACCAGCCCACCAAGAATCGTAATGAGCTGCGTCATGCGCGTCGATTGTTTCGAGTAATAATCGATTTCCCGCGTCACATCCACATTCAAACGCGGATCGGCCGTGACGAAATCCTTGAACTGTTCAAAAGAATTCGCCGAAGCGAGGTGTACCGTCACCGACTGATAACTATCCTCTGGCCGCTTGAAAGCGCCATTCAAAAGGTGCGCGTCGCACCAGACCTCTGAATCAAACGCGCTCCCGCCTGCATCGAACACGCCCACCACTTTCCATTGCGTGTCCCCCATGCTCAGCGTATCCCCAAGCCCCAGGTTCTTGTAGCTCTTCGTCGCGTTCTTGCCGACGATCACCTCAGAAAGTCCGGGCTGAAACATGCGCCCCTCGACGATCTTGACGTTGTTTCGAATCGCTAGAACATTTGGCGACACACCGCGAACCTGCACGTTCGCGTCTGTACCCGTCGCAACCATCGGAATCGGCGCCACCAACACCGCCTCGGTTGTGATCAGTGGGCCGCCAACCACGCGGGCAACGCCCGGCGCGTCCTGCAGAATCTTCGAACTCTCCAGCGGCACTGCTCCCGTCATCTCCGAAGTAGACCCCGCGCGCAAAACGAGTGCATTGTCATAAGATCCGGAAGAAACAAGCGTCGCCCGAAATCCTCGCGCCAGCGAAAGCATGGCAATAAAAACTCCCACGGTTCCGGCAATTCCGAGGACCGCGACTATCGCCGAAGTCCATCGCGCCTTCACGCTCCGAAAGTTGTAAACGACCGGAATCGCCATGTCACACCCTCCGCAGTGCGTTCACAACGCGCATTCGCATCGCGCCGATCCCCGGCAAGAGTCCGCTGACGGCTCCAACGATAAGCGCCACTCCAAGTCCCAGCGAAAGTATGGCCGGCGACAAAACCAGCGACGGCAGCAATCCGTTGAGTTTAGCGCCGAGAAGCGGGACAGCGAGAAGAGCAAGACCAAGCCCCACAAGTCCTCCAATGAGCGCTATGACCAGTGATTCCGCGAGCACAAAAAAAAGAACCGCGCGGTCGCTATAACCTATAGCCTTGAGTACACCGAGTTCGCTGATCCGCTCGCGCACGGAAATAGCCATGGTGTTGCCAGTAACCAGAAGCAACGTAAAAAACACCACGACGCCAATGCTCTCGATCAAAAACTCGATGTTGCCGAACTGCTTGATAAATCCGATAGCGAATGCCGACTCGGTCTCTGTCTTTGTTTCCGCGGAGGAGTTAGCAAACATAGTGTCGATGGCCTTGCCGACCCGCGCCGCATCATCGGGATTGTCCAGTTTGAGGACGTACCACCCCGCCGTACTCTTCGCAAAGGCCGGCACGTTTTCATCAAAGTATTTCCACTGAATCCAGAACTGATTTTCGTCACCGCCGGGACGGCTATTGTGATAAATCCCGTCGAGATTGAACTCCCAGGTCTTCGTCGGCCCATAAAGCGAGTTCTTAATCGGGATGCGATCACCGATTTTCCAGCCGAACCGCTCCGCGGTTTTAACACCAACAACCGCCCCCTGCCGGTCCTTCAAAAAATTTGCCCACTGATCGTCCGGCACAACGAATTCATTCATCACCTTACGCATGTTGTCCGGATCGATCACGAACTGCACAAAAAAATTCTTCTCGTCCTGGTACACGCCCCCGAACCAGTGGTTTTGCGTCACCGCCTTCACGCCAGGGATCGCCGCGATCCTGTCCTGGTAGGAAATCGGCAGGGTTTGAATCAGCCCAATCCTGTTGGTCGTTATAAGACGGTCCGCGCCAGCCACTTCCGCGCCGCGGCTAAAGGCGCTCCTCACCACCGCCAAAAACGCAAAAAGAAACAGCGCCACCGCAAACGAACCAATCGTCAGCACCAACCGCACTTTCTTCCGAAAGAGATTTGCGAAAATCAGCCCGCGGAATCTCACGCCACACCTCCCGCAACAACTTCCTGCCGTTGTCCCCCTTCAACAAGGAGTCCCTTCTCCAAATGCAGCGTTAAGTCCGCCTGCTTCGCCACGACCGGATCGTGCGTCACCATCAACACGGTTTTGCCGTACTCTTTCACCAGCCGGTTAATCAAACTCATGATTTCATCCGCGCTCTTGCGGTCCAGGTCACCGGTCGGCTCATCGCACAACAAAAACGTCGGGTCAGCCACGATCGCGCGCGCAATCGCCACGCGCTGTTCCTGTCCTCCGGAAAGCTGCCGCGGATAGTGATTCATGCGGTCGCTCAATCCCACAACGCTCAGCGCCGTCTCCACATGCTTACGCCGCTCGGACTTCGAGAGCTTCGTCAGCAGCAGCGGCAGCTCCACGTTCTGAAACGCCGTCAGCACCGGAATCAGGTTGTACATCTGGAAGATGAACCCGACGTGCCGCGCTCGCCATTGCGTCAGCTTGCTCCCGGACATGTGCGTGATCTCGTCGCCCGCAACCGTAATGCTCCCTTGCGTCGGCACATCCAGCCCGCCAAGCAGATTCAGCAGCGTGGTTTTACCGGAGCCGCTCGGCCCCATGAATCCCACGAAATCGCCCTTATCCACATCCAGATTGAGCCGCTGCAGCACCTGAATCTGTTCGCCGCCGCGGCTGTAAGCCTTCGATAGCCCTCGCACCTGAATCAAGCTGTTTCCGTTCCCCTGTCCATCCACTCGAATCATTTTCGGCGCTCCTGTTTCGCAATCCCTACTTCTTGATCTGCACAGCCAGCCCGTCTTGCATATTGGCAGGCCCCTTCACCACCACCGCATCACCGGCCACAATCCCAGACAAAATCTCCGTCTGCGCTCCTTGGGCATTTCCGACGGCCACTGCCCGCCGCTCCAGCTTGTCGTTCTTCACCAGAAACACAATCTTTTTCCCGTTGTCGTCGTGTAAAGCTTCATTCGGAAGCAAAGCCGCCACAACCGGCGCCGAAGCATCCACCTTCTTCACCGGTTCGTCGCTCAGAAACGTCACCTTAATCCCCATGTCCGGCAAAATCCGCGGATCGAGTTTGTCAAACGATATCCGCACCTTCACGGTCGCCTTCTGCCGGTCCGCCGTAGGAATCACCGTCCGAACATGGCTCGGTATCTCCCAATCCGGATACGCGTCCAGAATCGCTGTCACCTTCTGCCTGTCTTTCACACGCGCGATGTAGGACTCATTCACGTCCACTTCAATTTCGTTCGAATTCATGTCCACGATCGTCGCAATGCCGGTGCGCGTAAATCCTCCGCCCGCCGAAATGGGAGACACCATCTCGCCCACCTGCGCGTCTTTCGAAACCACAATCCCGTCGTAGGGTGCGTTAATCGTGCAATTGTCCACAGCCTGCTGTGCCTCGCGAATCCGCGCCTCGGAAGCTTGCACTTGCTGCTTCGCCAGCGCGATCTTGGCTTTCAGGCTGTCCACGTTCGTGCTAGCCGTATCCAACTGCTCTTGCGTCTGCACACCGGCCTGCTGCAGTTGCTCGGCGCGCCGCAACTCGATTTGTGAAAATTTGAGCTGCACTTGAAAATCTGCAATGGCTGCCTGCGAAGAATCCCGGTCAGCCTTCGCCGAATCCAGCGCCCGCTTGGTGTCCGAATCATCCAGCGTGGCCAGCAATTGCCCCGCGTGGACGTGCGTCCCTTCATCGAAGAACACTCCCGTAACTCGCCCCGTAATTTTCGCCGCTATCGTAGCTCGTCGCCGCGGCGTGACATACCCGCTCGCGTTCAAAATCGCCGAGCGTCCCCCGATTTCCGGTTTCTGGGCCGTCACCACTTCCACAACGGGCGTCTGATTTCGAAGCGCATACGCCAACCCCGCGATAATAACGATCAATCCGAGCAGCGCCGCCGCATAGCTCAGTAGCTTCCCCGTCTTGCCACCCGAACGGTGGCTGTCCTGAATCCGCAGCGACGAAAGGTCCGCTTTTGGATGGATTTCAGTTGTCGCCATCAATGCCCTGCTCTCCCTGCCAGACGCCCTTCCCCTGCATCTACGCAATGTCTTTTCGAAAAATTACGGGCTAAACCTGGTTTTCTGCTCTTCATTCTACTCCGCTTTGTTGCTGCGCGTCCGCTTCCAGCGAACGCCTCTCATTTTTTCCATACGCTTACTCTTGTGGCCGAATGTGTCTCCCGGTACTTTGCGGCGCGCCCGGCCTCGGGTATACTCTTTTTATCGCTAATTATCTTAGTCTGTGAGATAATTAGCTGTCAAGATAAAATGCGCCAGATCAACTGCACCGTGGAAATGCCCAAGCCCGCTTCGTCGCGTAAACGCAACGCCTTGATCCTCCGCGTTGGTATGGAACTTGGCCGAGAGCTCAGCACCGTCTCCATCTTCTTCCACCAGTCCATCGCCAATAAACTGGGCATCAATGTTACTGATACCAGATGCTTTGAATTAATGTCCCGTTATGCCCTGGGCCCCGTCACCGCTGGTGACCTCGCCCGCGCCACCGGCCTCACCACCGGCGCCGTCACCGGCATCCTCGACCGCCTCGAAAAAGCCGGCCTCGTCGAGCGCTTCCGCGATGCCAGCGACCGCCGCAAAGTCTTCGTCCGACCCTGCCTCGAGGCTCTCCAGCGCGTCGGTCGTCTTTACCAGGGCCTCGCCGCCGCCTCCCTCAAGCACGCCTCCGGTTATTCGACCAAAGAGCTTGAGCTGGTCCAGCGCTTTTTCGAGGGCAGCCTCAAAATCCTTCGCGATCAAACCGCCAAGTCCAGCTAGCCCCACCGAATCCTCTAAACGGAGCTCTGTCGATTTGCAGATTTTCGTTTGACTAATCCTGCCCTTTAGGTGTACTATTTCGCCTAGGAAATCTTCCGAGGATGGCAGCTACGCGCTGCCATTTTTTGTTTTGGGCCTCTTGTTGGGCCGAGCTTTTAGCCAGTTTCATCTCCTCAATCAGCTCGGACTATCAAACCCTAGATTCCGCAGCATTGCGGTGGAATTTCTAAGTTATTTAGAATCAACACTTTCAGAAGTGCCTCAAAACAAACGGTTTTAACCATTTTAGAATGGGTGTTTATGAAAAAAAAGGGGTAGGCTCGCTCCCTTCCTTATTGTTAACTTCAAAATCCCCGAAAACCTACGCTGTTCACAACTGAGATGTAGAATCCCATAATCGAACAGTTGTTCGGCAGAGCGTCTTCATAAGTTCGCCTTAAACGTCATTTCTACAATGACTTAAAGGCATATACTTTCAGGCACCTGGGATGCGTATCATTTTCCGCATCTCTGATTGGAGTCCACTCTAATGCTCAGCTTTTGGAAAGACATCCAGTACGCCTTCCGCACGCTAACCAAGAGCCCTGGCTTCGCACTCGTCGGCATCGTGACCTTGGCACTCGGCATGGCCGTCAACACCACCCTCTTCAGCGTTATCAATGGATTCCTTCTACGCCCCCTTCCCGTCCCACATCCCGAGCAGATCACCGTTCTCTCGCTCCAGCAATCTTCGCTTCCAGGAAACCGCCATTTCTCATACCCCGACTACGAGGACCTGCGCGATCAAACAGATTCCTTTAGCGATGTATTCGCCTATCGCGTGACTTTCGCGGCCCTCGCCGCAGACCAAAAGGCGGACCACTGTCTGATCAGCCGGGTTACCAGCAACTACTTTTCTGCGCTCGGGATCCGGCCTGCCTATGGCCGTTTGATTCTCCCAACGGAAGGACGCACGCCCGGTGCCGATCCGGTCCTGGTCTTGGGATATTCCTATTGGCGCAGGAGATTCGCGGGTGATCCGGATGTAGTCGGCAAAAAAGTGGTCATTCACGAGCATCCCTTCACGATTGTGGGGGTCGCTCCTCAGGATTTCTATGGGACTTACACCGCTCTCGATATGGACGCTTATGTTCCTTTCAGTGCCGAAATCTCCGAGGATCCAGACAATCCTGTTGATAAGAATTGGACGAGCCGCGGCTCTCGCAGCCTCACCATCATGGGCCGCCTTAAACCAGGCGTAACCATCAAACAGGCCCAGGCTTCGTTGAACGTCGTGGCCCAAAGGATCGCCGAGCAGCACGCCGACACGGAGAAAGGGCTCGCCGTACAGCTCTATCCAGAAAAGCTTGCGAGGCCGGAGCCCGATCCCGAGAATCCGATTCCGGTTGCCGCTATCGCTTTTATGGCTCTAGCTGGACTTGTCCTCCTGGTAGCGTGCTTCAACATCGCCAATGTTCTCCTGGTGCGCGCTACGGTGCGCCAGCGCGAGATGGCTATCCGCGCGGCTCTAGGCGCTGGACAGGGCCGTCTGGTTCGCCAATACCTGACCGAAAGCCTTCTGCTCGCTTTTCTGGGTGGTGGCGCGGGACTTCTTCTAGGGTCGTGGGCCGCTGGATTCCTCGGCACGCTCCGTCTCGGGAGCGATTTACCCATCGAGTTTAATTTTCACCCGGATGCCATGGTGTATTTGTTCGCCCTTGGCGCAGTCTTGCTCACCGGGCTGATCGTTGGAATTATTCCCGCCCTGCGTGCCGCTCGCACCAACGTCATCACGGTTCTCCACGAAGGAGGCCGCGGCTCTTCCTCTGGCCCTCGCCGCCAACTGGCGAGAAATGCTTTAGTCGTTGCGCAGGTGGCCGGCTCGCTGGTGCTGCTGGTCGTCGCAGGCCTGTTTGTCCGCAGCCTGGACAAGGCTCAGAAGATCAATCTCGGTTTCAATCCAGATCATGTGCTCAATCTTTCCGTGGACGTTGAGCAAATTGGCTACAAGGAAACCCGCGGCCGTGAGATGTATCAGGAATTGGAAAACCGCATTAAAGCTCTGCCCGGCGTTGAATCTGTCGCTCAAGGCTTCACGGTCCCCATGGGTCTCATGAGCGCGGGAGACCGCCTGGCTATCGAAAACCATCCTCTCGAACCCGGCCAGCAACCGCCTGATGTCAGCTACAACGTGGTGACCCCTGGTTATTTCGAGACGCTTCAGATTCCTCTGCTGCGTGGCCGGAAATTCACCGATGCCGATGGTGAAAAAGCCCCGCAGGTTGCCATCATCAATCAGTTCATGGCCAAAAAGCTCTGGCCCGGCGAAGATGCTCTCGGCAGGCGCTTCAGCGTGAAAGGCCCCAATGGCCCTTTCATCGAAGTGGTAGGCATCGTCCAGAACGGCAAGTACCAAAACATCATCGAAGATCCACAGCCTTACTTCTATCTGCCTCTCGATCAGAGCTACATGTCCATTCGCACGATCCACGTCCGCACTTCCCTGCCTACAGAAGGTTTGGCGCTGCAAATCGAATCTCAAATCCAGGAACTCGCTCCCAATCTTCCTGTAACCCAAGTGCAGACCATGTCGGAAGCCCTTCAGGGCGCAAACGGCTTTTTCTTGTTCCGGTTTGGGGCCCAGCTAACGGCTGTCATGGGCATTCTCGGTCTGATTCTCGCCGTCGTTGGTATCTATAGCGTAGTTTCCTACGCTGCCGCTCAGCGGACGCAGGAGATCGGCATTCGCATCGCCATGGGCGCCGCTCCCCGCGACATCTTGAAAATGATCCTGCGGCAAGGACTGGGCGTGATTGGCATCGGTCTGGCACTGGGTCTGGTCATTGCTTTGGCCGGCACACGCTTGATGAGCAGCATGTTTGTCGGAGTAAAACCCTCCGACCCGCTTACTTTTTCTCTTGTGGTGCTTCTGCTTACGGCAATTGCTCTATTCGCTTGCTGGATTCCCGCGCGCCGTGCCACGCGCATCGATCCCCTCGTCGCACTACGCCACGAATAACTGCTTTCGCGGCCAGCGGCGTCCTCATCTACTGGCGTATCAGAGCTGCCTCACTCTAACTCTGCCGTTTCTCTACTTGGACTTTGAGGAGATTTAGTTCAGCGCGCGGCGTATCGCCACGGCAATTTCCTCGCTCGCCGCGGTAGTGCTCGCCTCGCCAAGGGCGCGATAGCTTTCGAAGTGGTCTTCATCGAACCATTGGTTCGCTGTCGTGTCGTGCGGAAAAGACTTGTCTTTCTTGGTGTAAGCCAGAACGTCGTCCGGGTCGCCTTCGACCAGCGCCGGCTTCAAATAGATAATCGTTCCGTCTTCTTCGGGAGCATCCGGGTTGTAGCGGATCTTTCCAACTGCAAAGTGTGCTTCGGACCTGCATGCCGCGGGATCATCGGGGCACGGTTTGGGCTTAATCTCTGCGAGTCCCTCCAAAACGATCTCGACGCCAAAGTCGGTTCGGCATCGTTCCATTGCGTTGTGCAGATCGCCGAAGGCGTACTCTGAATCGCAGGAAGCATCGCTGGCGATGATTAATTTGCACCTCCGCCTCACCAATTCGTAGACCGCTAAATTTTCAAAATGTCCGCCGTCCGAAAGATAGACGTACTTGCTATCGTCGTTCGTGGACCCCAGGAGTTCCTGCAGCAGGCATGCGAATCCAATGCGCGGGCTCCCGTTCTTCCAGCCTTCGCCGCGCGGATTTCCGATCCACCAGCCAAGCCGCACATCGAACAATGTCATCAGGAATCCCAACCCCGGATCGGAATACGAACCCATATTCGGGCTTGCTGCGGCGCCGGAAATCGCCACGGCCGTTCCTATGGTCACGCCATGTTTGAATCCCGGCAGCTTGCAGGCGAGTTTCTCGGTAGGCGCGTAAGCAGCGTCCCAATCTCGCGTGTCTTGAAGTGGCCGCGTAAATCCTCCATGAATCGGCGTCAGAGCAAACGCACGCGCTTTGCGCGTCTGGAGAGCGAGTTCTTTGCCACGCACCACGTTCAAACTGGTATTCAAAATCGGCAGCGGCCGCCCGTCTTTCGGATCGATCGAATCGATTGGAATTTTTAGTTCGCCAAGAGGGAAATTGTCCGCTTCAGCAAATCCAGTGAACGGCTGTGCATTCCGTTTTGGCACCGTCGCGCCCAGGTAACACCGCACTAATCGGTTGCGGTAGAGGTAATGGATGGAGAATTCGTTGATGTCCACTCGCCATGAGACGAACAAAGCCGTGGCAAAAAATAGCAGGCCTAGCAGAGGGACGCGGATATCGAAATCCAGATCGCTGGGCATCGCAAGCGTTGGCCAAACCAGGCCTTTGGCCCAGTTCGCTGCGAACGAAGCGAAGATCGAGAGCCCCAGCAACAGCCCCAGGATAAAAATGTACGGCGTCAGTTTTGCAGCCACGGCCAGGATCTTTTTCGTCAGCGGGGCGTCGGGATTCCATTTACCTGTTTTCTCGCTTTTGCCAAAAAACACGCCGTATGCCGTAGAGAGGACCCACATCAGCACGGCGCTAAAAGTCGTGTGATGGCCGCCGCTTCGCTCCCAAGCAAGCAGTCTCCCTAGCTCCCACGGAAAATAGATCGAAATCAAGAAAAGACCGAGCCACAAAAATGCAAAGAGGAGCAGCCAGCCGCCCAATCTCCCCCACCACTCGCGGTGCGCGTCGCTCATGCCGCGTCCCATCAGCCCGATATGAATTATGCCCGCGATCAGCATGATGCAGATGGCCACGGGCGTTCCAAACGTCAGGTTATGCCAGTTGCTGTAGGTGAGCTGCTGCGACGTGTCCGGGGGAATCAGGAGACGACCGAAAGGAACAAAGAGATACCCAATCAAGATACCGGTCACCGCCGCGGTAACCATTACCAGGCCGCTGACCGGCCCGGTGCTCCTCCTGCGACTCTTTTTGAAATGAACTATTCGCCTTACGAGGCAGGCGCCCGTCCACATGCTGAAATAAAGGCCGACTCCCATCAGTGGGGCACGATATCTCGGGTAGTCGAGGACTCCCCAATCCGTCAGGAACAGGCCGCAGCCATAGGTGAAGAGCGCGGAAGACACCAGCAATGGAGCGATGATGAATGCATGGACCGCCCAGGAATTTGCGTACCATGGGTCTCTTTTTCCTTCGTGAGGGTCCACCGTTTCGAGGTTCAAACCCATGAAAATCACGGCCACAAGCCCCATAGAGAGTCCCACCGCAAGCGCGAAATACTCCGATCTCATGTACGGTTGAAGCGGGTAGTAGGGTGCTGATTGTGCCCATTGCTCGAGGTCTTCGAGAATGTGCAGTAGAAATACAATGGACCTGGGCACGAGCAGCAACGCGAGAAGCGCCAGCACCAGGATGATTTGATTCAAAAGCGTATTTCGCAAATAGCTCGCGGCAAAAGCCAGAAAATCCGCTCTCAGCAATCCCTTCCGCGGGGTGAGGTAGTTGCTGTAATCGCGCAAGAAATGAACTTCGGGCGGGTCGCTGGCTTCTTGAGGCATCCTAGGAGGCGTTGACAACCGCTTCTCGATCTCCTGGATGCCGATGCCTTGGTGGTGCATCCATCCCATAAGCCAGCCGCCGATATAGCCGCCGCCCGAGACCGTGGAAACGTAGTCTATCGATCGCAGCAACCTCTTTCGGGCTAGCGCTTGCAGCACACCCAGATTAAATGTCGCGCTGCGGATCCCGCCGCCTGAAAACGCCAGTCCGATCAAGCTCTTCTGAGCCACGGGTCGTTGCGGGTTTTGCCCCAGCCGCAAGTTACGGGATGTTTCTAGCTGTTGGAATTCCTGATCGAGCACTTCCTGGATGGATGGTAGTGTCATCTCTTCGCGCACTCCGGGAACTTTGAGCGACGCACAACTCTTTTCATGTGAAGTTGGAGCCCCAAGAGTAGTGAATCGCTCACTTGTAGCGTTTCATCCCACGCCGACGTTCGTTCCGGTCATTTCCACGGATACCATGCGCAATCGGCGTAGAATTCCCGGTCTCCCGTTGCACCAGTGGAACCATAGCCCCAATTTCTGCGCCGGACTGGCACACTTCCGGTTAACCTTGCTTTAAGAAGCACTGCTTCCCTCAATGAGTGCATAACGTGTCCTTCGAACACCTGCGCCGCAGCAGCCGCATTCCGAAAGAGGTCGCTATACTTCTGACCGGAAGCGATATGGATGGCAAAGGGTTCTCGGAAATGACCAAGACCGTCCTGCTCAGCCGCCATGGCGCCGGGATCGTTTCCACTTATAAGCTCTCCGCCGAGCAAGAGATCATCATTCGCTATCTCGATACCAACAAAGAAGCTCTCGTTCGCGTAGTCGGCCGTATCGGATCCGAGGACGAGATTTACACCTACGGCGTAGCTTTTGTGGATGCTTCCAATATCGACTTTTGGGGTATCGACTTTGCGCCCGTTTCCGAAAGGGAAAAAGAAGCCCGCCGCATGCTTCTTGAATGCGGCAACTGCAAGGAACGCGAGGCCGTGGAACAGAGCGACGTCGAATCCGATGTTTTCCTCATCAATGAGGGCATCGTCCGCTATTGCAAACAGTGCGGAGATTCGACGCTGTGGAAGCGTGCTTCGGGAGCCCCCGAAGAGCAGCCAGTTCTGGTAGCTGCCGGGCCAACCGCCGTCGTTTCCTCGTCCGCGGAGGCCACGAGCACCGCAAGCATGCAAGCTCCCCGGGGCCCACAGACGGTCCCGAGCGCGCAGGCTTCCTCAATCCTGCAACCTTCCCCCAGCGCACAGGGTTCCTCGGCGTATGCGTCGCCTGGAGATCGAAAACCGGCCGCGCCCCTCGACAACCGTCGCAAACACCCTCGCACTAAGGTCAGTTACAAGGCCTCCATTCGCCGTTCGGGTTTTACCGACGATCTGGTGACCTGCGAAGACATGTCCAAGGGCGGCCTATGCTTCAAGAGCCGGAAACAGTATTTTAAAGGGACTGACATCGAAGTCGCAGTTCCCTATTCACCCGGTGGCAACGCCATCTACGTCCCCGCCCAAATCGCCTGGGTCGTAGAAATTACCAAAGACAAGCTCTATAAGTGCGGTGCCTCCTACCGCCGCACCTCTCGATCCTCATAAGGTCTCCCAAAACCCTTAGGAAACTGGGTTCGCGAAAAAAAGCAAAAAAACACTTGACACCATATACTGTGTATCATACAGTGTGTGTCATACACTATATGACGCCCGGTAACAACCAACACGACCTCTTCGAAAACCTTCGTCTTGAGCTGCGCCGCGGCTCTCTCATCCTCGCCGTCATGGCGTCCCTCCAGACCGAGCAATACGGCTACACACTCCGCAAGGCCCTGACTGACCACGGCATGCCCATCGATGAAGGGACCTTGTATCCTCTGCTGCGCCGCCTGGAGACCCAGGGACTGCTCGTTAGCGAGTGGCGTGAAGAGGACAAGCGCAACAAGCGCTTTTACCGGCTTTCCAAAGATGGGAAAGAGATCTTCAAGCAGTTGCTCGCCGAGTGGCAAAGCATGAATTCCTCCCTGAACGGGATCCTTTAGGAGCGCGTGATGGACATTCTGGAAAGTTATCTGCGAGCCGTGAAGCGCTGCCTGCCGCGAGCGCAAAGCGATGACATCATCAAAGAACTCTCGGACGACCTTCGTTCGCAGATAGAAGAGCAGCAATCGGCCCTGGGCCGCCCGTTCAGCGATGAAGAAATGATGGCCTTTTTCAAGCAGCACGGCGATCCGATGACCGTAGCGCGCCGATACCGGCAAGATCATCGCAGTTTGTCTCTTGGATGGGAGTTGATCGGACCCGAGCTCTTTCCGATGTATTTGATCCTGCTGTCATTTAATTTGACGCTCACGATAGCGGCGGTTGTTGTCGTCTCGCTGATCATTCACCTACCAATCACGCTGGATGCTTTCATCGTCCCGGTTTTGGCTCAGATTATTTGCCTCACGGTAGTGTTCACCATTCTGAATCTTATACGGCGCAAGTACCCGCAACCCTGGTATTACCCACCTGCTGAACTTGCTCCCATGTTGCCCGTCAGCCGCTGGTATTCTCTCGTGGGCCTGATCATGTGGGCTACGGTAGCCGTTTGGTGGCTCGCAGTGCCGCACTTTCCGCAGTTGATTCTGGGCTCAGGGGCAGCTCATTTGAGGCTCGCTTCCACTTGGCACAGGTTTTACGTGCCAGTACTTCTTCTTGTGCTGGCTTCCATCTCTCAGAGAGTACTGAGCCTCTTTCGCCCAACGTGGACTTGGGCGGTGCCCGTGATACGGATGCTTATCAATGGCGCGGCTGTGCCGATCCTGTGCGTGCTGATGTTCAAGAGTCCAACCTTGGTGGTGCTTGCCGAAGGAATCCAAAGCACTCCGCACTACGAGCAACTCATTGACAACTTTAACGGCCTGATTCGCTGGGGGATTCTTGGGCCGTGGCTGTGGATGTACGCGGGCATCAGCGCGATTGTTTACACGTGGTACAGCGTTCCGCACCTGCGGCGGTTGATTCGCCGCACGCGCAGGGAGTCGCCATCGGCGGCTTTTTAGTGGGGTCGTACTTTCGAAAGGATCGAGTGTTATGAAAGCGCTTTTCTTGCTTCTGGAGTTGCTAACGGACGGTGATGCCATTCGAAACGCCCTGCATTCCTGCTTCACGGCGGGCGTGGTCAGTGTTGTTGTTCTGTTCTTGCTGCTGACATATCAGGTGCTTCGTCGTTCGTACGCCCCAGCGCCATCGCGCGCTTGAGAGCGCTTTGGAAAGTTGGGAGGAAAAACCATGAGCAACGAATTCTGGGCCGAGCTTTCGAGCGTGAAAAAACGTTTTGGAAAGACGATGGCTCTCGACGGCCTCGATCTGCAAGTGCGGCCAGGCGAGCTCTTCTCCGTACTCGGTCCGAATGGCGCCGGAAAATCCACCGCTATTTCGCTGTTGCTCGGTCTTCTTAAGCCCGACGCGGGCGCTGCGCGCCTCTTTGGCCTGCCGCCATTCCATGTCGAGCCGCGGCGCCAGGTCGGCGTGATGATGCAGGAGGTCACGCTCGCACCTGAGCTTCGCGTTCGCGAACATATTGCTCTTGTGGCCAGCTACTATCCGCGTCCGTTCACCCCCGCCGAGGCTATGGAGCTAACGAATATCTCTTCTTTGGCGTCCCGCCCGTACGGAAAACTCTCAGCGGGGCAAAAGCGGCAAGTGCAGTTCACGATGGCGGTTTGCGGACGGCCGAAGCTTCTCTTTCTTGATGAGCCAAGCGTGGGGCTTGACGTTCGTGCTCGCGAAACGATGTGGGCCACGCTGCGGCAACTGGTTCGCAACGGATCTTCCATCGTTCTGACCACTCACTATCTTGAAGAAGCGGAATCCCTTTCCAACCGTGTAGCCGTCCTGAACAAAGGCCGTCTCATCGCTTCGGGCACCGTCAACGAAATTCGCGCCCTCGTCGTTCGCAAGCACATCACTTGTTCGACCGCGCTCGGCGCCGATCAAATCGCGGCGTGGCCGGAGGTCGAAAGCGTTACGCGCGATCAGCAGCGACTGCAAATCAGCACGAGCAATTCGGAAGCGGTCGTGAGGCGACTGCTTGCCGCTGATTCGAATCTGCAAGAACTGGAAGTCCGCCGCGCCGGACTCGCCGAAGCTTTTACGGAACTCACGCAGGAGGCCGCATGATGAATGCCACGTCTATCGAAAACCCCAAGCCTTTCGACAACTTTGACGGTTCGTCTCTCGCCAGGGCGATGCCTACAGGCCGGCTGCTGCGCGCCTATCTTATGGAAGCCAGATTCGAATCCTTGCGCATGTTTCGTGTGCTTGGCTTTTCTATACCTTTCTTGGTCCTTCCCGCGGCCTTGTATCTGCTGTTCGGAGTGGTGCTTTTCGGGGATGCCGTTCGAAACGACCCAGCGGCGGGGAAATTCCTCTTCACGGCGTTCGTGGTCTTCGGCGTGATGGGACCGGGAATGTTCGGCTTCGGCGCCACTATCGCTACGGAACGCGAACAAGGTCTACTCACGCTCAAGCGCGCACTGCAGGCGCCAGCCGGGTCTTACCTACTGGCAAAATTGCTTATGACCATGCTTTTTGCATTCATCGTGATGACGACCATGATTCCGGCAGCTCTGTTGCTGGGCCATTTGCCGCTGACCTTCGCGCAGTGTGCGAACGTTACGGCAATCAACATTCTCGGTTCGCTTCCCTTCTGCGCTATCGGATTATTTATTGGAACGCGCGCCTCCGGCAAGGCGGCCATCGCGTTCGTGAATCTCATCTATGTGCCGATGATGCACGTCTCTGGCCTGTTCTACCCGCTGCCTAAGTTTCTTCGCGCCGTCTCGCCGGTCTGGCCGACATATCATTTGCAACAATTGGTGCTTGCCGCGCTCGGGATGAGTTCCTACGGGAAAACCACAATCCATGTAGTGGTTCTCGCCGGCGTCACCGTGCTTCTCACCGTGCTCTCTATCCGGAGGCTGGCCCGCGTCGGCTGACACATATATCAACCTCGCCCAGTTTGCCTCTGCGCGAGGGATCCGTGAGATATCGCCATGTGGGAAGCTATTGCGCAATTACTGTCCGTCAGTTCCGGTTAGGACAAGCCGTTCGTTGCTCCTCGAAGAAACATAGTAAGGTCAGAAGAGGGCCCAGCTGCTGACCCGTCCTCCGAGGAGCGCCTGAATGGTGCAGATCAAGGGATCCGCAATCAAGGAAACCATCGAGCAGATCAAATCGCGAGCAGGCGAGGCTGCCTTCCAGAAAATCCTCGGCCTTCTCGACGACGAAACTCGTAAAGTCTTGGAGGGCGAAATCTTCTCCTCCACCTGGTACTCGCTCGATCTCTTTACCCGCTTCCTCGAAATAGAAATCAAGGTGCTCGCGGATGGAAACGAAGAAATGGTCACGCGCGGTTCGGAAGCTGTCATCGAAAGGCAGCTTCGTGGAATCTACAAGGCCTTTGTAAAACTGGGTTCACCTGAATTCGTGATCAAGCGCATCGCGGCCGTTCACGCCACGTATTTTCAAGGCGTTCCTATCGAAGTGCAGGTCCAGGAGCACGGCAGAGCTGTCGTAAAATACACAGGTTTTGAAAAACAGCACCGCATCATGGGATTCGCCATCGTCGGATTCTTCAAAAAAGCCCTGGAGATTTCCGGCGCGAAGGACGTAGCCATCTATTTCTCAGTGCCGATCGAAGAAGGCAAAGGATATTCCGAACTCTCCATCGCCTGGAGTTAAGCGGCGGCTGGTCTCGCGTACAATAGAGCAATGGCAATGTTCAAACTCTGGCGGAACTTGGGCCGCAACTGCGCGCTGCTCATTTCCCTTGCGTCTCTCTTCCGAATCCCTGCTCGAGCCCAGGAGCAACCGCAGAGCGTCATTCGGGTCGGTGTGAACCTGGTTTTGCTCGACGCGACGGTGAAGAACAAGTCCGGCCAAATCATGGCTGACCTGAAAAAAGAGGACTTCGAAGTGCGCGAAGATGGTGTCGTCCAAAAACTGGATGTCTTCAGCCGGGACGAATTGCCTCTCGAGGTCGCTCTAGTCCTGGATCTCAGCGATTCGATTGGGCCATTTCTCGGCCCCTTGCGTGACGCTGCCACCACCGCTCTTGCCGCTCTCAAACCCGACGACGAGGCCGCGCTCTTTACCTTTTCCACCGAAGCACAGTTGCGCGTCCCCTTCACGAAGGACAAGAGCAAAATCGCCGAGGAGATCAATACTTTTCACGCCGGAGGCGCCACCAATATCAATGATGGAATCTTCATCGCCTCCCAGAACCTGCTTAAGTTGCCGCCCAAGGGCCGCCGCGTGATCATTCTGATCAGCGACGATGTTGGCACGGACGCCGGCGGACAAGGAACGCATGACATCGTCACCGAGGCCATCGCCGCGGATGCGGCCCTCTACAATCTCAAAATACCCGGCTACAACCCGCCGCAAACGCTCTTTGCCGCCAGCATGATTCCCGGCCTGGTCAACATTCGCAAAGTGATGGACCAAACGGGCGGCGAGCTCTTCGACGTGCAAGATATCCCGCATCTGGATCCCGTCTTTCGCGCCTTGATTCAGCGCATCAAGACGCGCTACACGCTGGGCTACTACACGAACGCCAGCGCGGCTCTTGGCAAGCCCCACAAACTCGATGTTCGGCTCGCTTCTTCTTTCGGAAAAAAAGGCCACGACTACGTGATCCTCTCCAAAACGGGCTTCTACGTTCATTGAAAAACGGCTACGGGGAAAATCGTGAAGTGCGGAGCACCTCGCGAGATCACAACCTCAATCGCGAAGCCCGAAGCGAGTTCGCATTTCGCGCCAGCCAGCTTTGGTAACGGCCAAAGCGCGGCTGTCGAGCTCCTGGATCACCCATTTTCGTTTCATCGCGACTTGCAGCAAGGCCGCGCCAACGGCCCCGCCAATATGTGGGCGCCGCTCGCTCCAGTCCACACACGCATACGCGAAACGACGCCGTAGCGTCCGCATTGCCTCGAGATTCATGCCAAGAGCCTCGAATGCCTTGGTTCCACCTCGTGTCAATTTGTAAGCGTTATCGGTGCTTGACCCAACTGACAGCCAACCCATTGCTTCGAAGCGGTCGTGCAGCGCGACGCCCAGCGTGCCTGCGATGTGATCGTAGCAAGTTCGAGCTGCGCGCAAGCCGTTCGGGGTGTTCGGCTCGAAAGTGTCGTGCGTTCCGCCGGCCAGCACGCTCAAGGCTTCCAGCGCCGCAGCCACATTGGCCCCTGCGAGACTGTAATAGCGATGTTTTCCTTGTGCGAGCACCGCGACCAATCGCTGCGTATTCAGCCGCTGTAGGTGCACACTGGCCGTCGACGGCGTTACCTGGGCGACCATCGCAAGCTCCGTGCTCGTCCGCGCGCGGCCGTCGAGCAGGCAATAGAGCATCCGCGCTCGGGCCGGCTCACCGATGGCAGAGGCAATTCGGGAGACCGAGCGGTCCGCGCGTTCCTCGACATTCATAGTTTGATGCTAAGCGAAGTGTTCCTGCTTGGCAAGGTCCATACTGCCCGATATGCGGCCACCAATGCCTCCCACCGACCACATTAACGGCCGCAAAGCTATTGGCGGCATGGTCGCCACGGTGGCCGCGCTCACAGTTGGCTGCGAGGCACTTGCCAGCCCGCCCATGAAAGGACTACCTGTGAAGATCCTATGCGTGATCCGCTACCAGATCGATCCCTTCCAGAGATGCCTTTAAAAAGTATGCCAAGAATTGGACCCGCATCATCCTCCGATGCGGCGGGCACCTCGTCGGCTATTTTCTGCCAGGCATACCGCGCGCACTTGAAAGCGGATCCGGAAGGCCGCGAAAACTTCGCGACATCGCAAGCAAAACATTTCATCCTGCGCGAAGAACGAAACTTTGTCGAACTGGTCGACGGCACCTTCAACATCCCCGCTACCCCGCAGGCACTTCCCTGAAACCAATCGCCTGAAATATTACGTCGCGGTCCTGCGTCTTCTTAACAGCAGGCGGGAGACGTCGCATGGTCGCATCCGAGTTTGAGTACCGGCATCGATTCTGGATGATGGTGCTCGTTTACATGGCAGCCTATTCGCTCTACAACCTCAATCATCTCAATATCCTTTACTCCATCGTTCCCTGGAGCCGCGGAGATGCCCAGAATGACTTGCTCGCGCGCTTTTTGTACGCCGCCGCGGCCCTTTTGGCAGCGCTCGGCGCCGCCCTCCTGACTTGGGCGACGGCGTACCGGTCACCAGGCACCAACACGAGTCGCGCGGCTTTCTCCACCGGCGGGCCATTCCGATATGTCCGGAACCCGCAGTATTGGGCGTATTTTCTTCTTGTGCTTGCCTTGGGTACGTTTCAGAGCGTACTCGGATTTCCGGTCATGCTCGTTGGCGAAACGATCTTGCTGCTTCGTCTCGTCGCACGCGAAGAACTCCAGCTCGGACAGGAATATGGCGAGCTCTTCAGGAATTACGCGCAACACGTCCCACGCTTTCTGCCTTCGCTTCGTGCGTGTTTCGAAAACGACGGCCAGTCACCGCGATGGCACCAGGCTCTCTGGGAGCAGGCGTTTCAATGGGGCTTCGTCGCCACTTTGCTTGCCTTCGCGTTCACCTTGAGCGACCCAATCGGGTATGCCTTCGCCACGGCCACAATAGCATTCTTAGTCTTTCAGAAACTCTCGCAGGTTATATTGATTCGCCAGCATCGCTCCTGAACGGCTTACCGATTGCTCTCACCGCGGAAGTTGAGTCCGGCGGTGAGTTGGGTCCTGGGATTGAGGGGTAGCGAGTCAATCTAAGGCTGCATTGTGATGTGACAAAAAAACATTCGTCGGCTGTGCCTAGGAAACCGGCGCTTACTGGTATTGCGCGACTACTTCTCCGTTCTCGATCTTCAGATTCGAGATGTCCGACGGCAGCTTTAGCTTTTCACGGTTTTCCGGAGACTCCATCATTTTCCGCACGGCCGCTTCCAGCGTGGCTTGGGGGATGGGCAACGAGCCGATCTGACCGCTAACTGGCTCAAACTTCAGAAAACCGTTGTCCGCGCCCAGCTTGCCCACGAGTTGCAGCGTTACGTCCTTGCCGTGGACATCGAAAACTACGTAGGCTCGCACGTGGTCGTCGACCAACTGTACCTTTACGTCCTTGACGTTCGAGCGCATTTGCTCGACATCGTCCATAGTGGGCTGGTCGCCGTTTGGCGCCCCTAGACCCGGCTCGCTGGGAGAGGCATTCGGCGTTCCGTTCGGGACGTTGGCGTTGGCTGCTGGAAGAACCAGATGCGACGCCAAATACGAGTTCAGCTCAGTCTCACTCATATGCAGGGTGGCGGGCTGGCCTTGTGCCACAGCTTGCTGGACATCTTGGAACTTCTGCTCCGCCCTGGCGGCGGCTTCCGGAGTGGTTGAGACCACCGGCGGCGCAGGCTTATGTAGCAATAGAATCAACACGATAAGGGCGCAGGCATAGACTGTCCAGCGAACGATTCGGAAGATCAGGACGAGCGTGCTGGTTTTTGAGGGGTGGGCATTAGACACCGGGTTCCCCCCGGGAGGGTTGGCGATACTCGGCATGACTTAACTCCTTACTCTTCTGCCCCAAATGTTGGATGTTCGTTCTCGTCTCTACGTTTCGTGCATTCCACGGTCCATCCATTGAGTAGCGGACCTAGCACGCCCCCGCGGGGAGGTAGTTTCCCCGTTCTATCACTAACCCTATGGTCCGCTAATGGTTGCGCCAAGAGAACCAAAGTACTCGGGGCGCAAACTCGCCACCTGACCGCTTGTCCCTGTCCGGAAACGACTTTGCCCTCGTCCCGAATGGAACCAAAATGGGAAAGCGAGAAACAGAGGGAGCGCAGGCACGTCTAGCTACTATATCGACTGTCGGAATAGTATGCCGATCATCGATACAGAGTGCGATTGGGCAATTTCTTGAAGGGGGCCCAAACGGCTCGGAGTTTTTTGTGGGGGCATCGGATGCGAGAGATTTTGGTTTTCATACTCGCGGTATTGCTTGCAGGGGCAGTCGCGATGCGCGCATATCACACGCCGCTGACACTCGCGGCAATTCCGGCGCCGCCGAGCGGCGCGCAGTTCAATTCGGATGGCAAGCTCGTCCGTCCAGAGGGCTATCGTCGCTGGGTGTATGTCTCCTCCGGTTTTGGGATGAGCTACAACCCGGATGCGGGAGGAAACGGCGCGCCTGCCTTCACCAATGTATTCGTTGCTCCCGAGGCTTACGACTTTTTCCAATCCAAGGGAACGTGGCCAGACAAAACCATGTTCGTGCTGGAAATTTACGGCTCATCCTCCCACGGCTCGATCAATCAGAAAGGGAGCTATCAGGAATCGCTGGTGGGATTGGACGTCGAGGTAAAAGATGAGTCTAGGTTTGCGGATAAGTGGGCTTATTTCGGTTTCAACAACTCCGCGAAAACAGCAAGTGCGATGACTCCAGGCAAGAATAATTGCTGGAACTGCCACGACCAGAACGCCGCCGTTGAACATTCCTTCGTTCAGTTCTATCCCGAATTGCTGAAAATTGCGCGGGAAAAAGGAACCATTAAACCTACGGTCCACCTGGAAGAAAAAAGTAAGTGAACGAATCGAAGAAATAGAAGATCCCCGCTTGCTCGAATCCGCGCGCTCATACAAACTCGAAATCGTTTCCCGCGTCATTTCTGCCGGAAACGATTCCGAGGAGGCGATCATGCCGCGCGCTCTTTCCTATCTCATGCTATTGCTGATTCCCTGCTTCGCCGCCGCGCAAGAAGCGCAATCGCCGAATGCTGCGCTGGCGCCGGGTGCACAGGAGCGGCCGAAAGGGCGGCTGCGCATCGGCGTGGCGCTGGAGGGCGGCGGAGCGCTGGGACTGGCGCACATCGGCGTGCTCGAGTGGTTCGAGGAGCACCACATTCCGGTGGACGAAGTTGCAGGGACGAGCATGGGCGGTTTGGTGGGAGGTTTCTACGCGACGGGAATGAGTCCGGCGGAAATGAAGGGATTGATCGAGCGAGTCGATTGGAATGAAATGCTCGGCGACGTGACACCTTACGAAGACCTTTCCTTTCGACGCAAGGAAGATCAGCGGGCATTTCCGAACGCCTTGATTCTTGGGCTGCGGAATGGCTTGTCGCTTCCGCCCGGGTTGAATTCGGGGCACCAGATCGGCTTGTTGATCGACAGAGTTACGCTGCCCTACTACAAATTGGGATCGTTCGAAACGCTGCCAACACCGTTTCGCTGTGTGGCTACGGATCTGGTGAGCGGTAAGCAGGTGGTCTTTGAGCAAGGCTCGATGGCGCTAGCGTTGCGCTCAACGATGTCGATTCCGGGGGCGTTCGCGCCGGTGGTCGACAAGGACCGCGTGCTGGTGGATGGCGGGCTGGTGAACAACTTGCCAACCGACGTCGTGAAGCAGATGGGCGCGGACATTGTGATCGCGGTGCACTTGGATACGAAACCCGTGGAAGCGGCGGACATCAGGTCTCTCTTCACCGTGCTGCAAGAGTCGGTCCGAGTGGTGGTTGCGGAGAGCGAAGTGCGAGGCCTCGCGCGCGCGGACGCCGTGGTCAGCGTGCCTCTTGCTGGGTACAGCTCGACGGATTACAAAAAGAACGAAGCGATTATGCAAAAGGGTTACGAGACTGCCAACGGGAGGTCGCAATTGCTGGAAAAATTCGCGCTCGGCGATGAGGAATGGCAGGAGTACGTGCGGGATCGCGAGGCGCGGAAAAAAACGCTAGCGCCCATGCCGCAGTTTATCAGGGTGCAAGGAGCGGACACCGCGCAGCAGACGGAGAACATCGAGCATTACCTTCAACCGTTGGCGGGCAAGCCACTAGACACAGACAAGCTCGATCGCGCGTTGACACGACTCACGGGCGTGGGCCGGTATGACACGGTGGGTTACCGGATTATGGAACGCGACGGGCAGCAAGGGCTGCTCGTTCAGGTCAGCGAAAAAAACTACGCGCCACCCACGATTCAGCCGGCATTTGAAGTGGACGGTTCGGAGAGCGAAGAAGTTGGCTTTACCATGGGCGCGCGGCTAACGTATTTGGATGTTGCGGGATTCCGCTCCGAGTGGCGCACGGATTTTCTGTTTGGGAATACGTACGGTGTGGGAAGCGAGCTCTACAGGCCTTTCACGCCGGTGAGCAAGTGGTTTTTTGCGCCGCACGGCACAGCAAGCACTCGGGTATTTCAGATTTATGAGAAGGGCAATCCACTGTCGGATTACAAATTGGGCCAGGCCAACATTGGGATGGACGTGGGCTACGGATTCAACCGCTTCAGCGAATTGCGTGTTGGCTACGAGGTGGGTTATCTCGACGCAAATCTGCGGCTGGGCACGCCGGTATTCCATTCGGTGAGCGGACGCACGGGCGCTTCGAAACTTCACTACATCTTCGATCACACGGACAGCCCGGTGATTCCGCGTAGCGGCGTGCGCTCTGAAACGACGTTCCGGTGGTTTGATACGAGTCCCGGCGCGGCCAACGCTTTTCCTTCTCTCCAGGCAAATATTGAATACTTTCAGCCTGTCTCGGCGCTGGGTTCGGTGTTCGTGGAAGGCCAGGGAGGGACGACGTTTGGGTTTAACAGCACGGGAATTCCACAATTCTTCCTGGGCGGGCCGCTGACCCTCAGCGCTTACGGCTTGAATGAGCTGCAAGGCAATCAGTACTACTTGTTCCGGGCGGGCTATTTGCACGACTTGTGGATCTTGCCGCCGCTGGTGGGGAAAAGAGTCTTTGTCATTGGATCGTACGAATTCGCAAAAATGTATGGCGCTACCAACGAAAGCAAATTCCCAAATGATGTTGCCGCAGGCATCCTCGCGGAAACGGTGATCGGTCCGCTATTTGTAGGGGGAAGCGTAGGCGACACCGGCCATCACAAATGGTTCTTCCAGCTTGGTCGGGTGTTCTGAGAGGTGTTCTCGCTTTTTGGGAGCAGCAAGCTGCTCCATATGCCCTTCACACCGTATCCTCAGCGCCACTCGCAGCCATCGCTTGTCAGGACGCCGCTATTTTTTCACAGAGTAGGGGCCGTCCGCGGCTGGGCGATAGTCCGAGTAAGTGAGGATCCTCTCCAGTTCGAGGCTCTTTAGGAAGAGGATTTTGGCGCTGGCTCGGACTTCGAGGCGTTTCGGTACCCAGACTGCGTCGCCGAGACAGATCTGCTCGAGGAGGATGTTGGAGCCGCGCTGCACGCGGGCTACGAACAAGCCCATCGAGAACGATTGCGTTACCTCGCCGTCGACCTTGACCCAGCCGAAGTCCTGCTTGTCGACCCAAAGCTTGCCTTGCACCCTGGCGAGCAGCTTGCCGTACTTGCCGCTGGCGTGATAGCCCGGATGCGGCGTGGCCTCCAGCACGTAGGCTGGCCTGCCATCTACGATCTCTTCGCCGACGAGGCGGAAGTCGAAGGCCTCGAGGAGCACGTGGAGAAAAGATCTATTGTCCTGGTCCTTGCGGAGCCGCTCAGCCTGCTCCGCCGTCGTTTCGTGCTTCAGTTTCTCGATATCCACGTCGCGTTTCTTCTGATCGTCGGCTGAAGGCAGCTGACCGTTGTGTTCCATCAGCTCCTCAAAGCGGATACCGTTGACGAGAGTCATTTTGGTGACGTCGACATTTTGCGATTGCACCTGCCCTGCCGAGTCGAGGCGCCGGTCTTCGTCACGCTCCATGTAGATGTACTCGTTACGCGCCTGCCAACTGAGCTCGGCCGCCACAAGGGATTGACTCACGATCTGACGGGCGTCCTGGACGATTGGCTGATTCGGAGGTTTATCTGATCCCTTATTTTGCGCGAAGAGCGCGGAGGAAGCCGTCACCGCAATTAAGAGCGCGCCTATTCGGAATTTGGTCAGGATTTCCATTTATGACTCAAGGGTGGCTGGAACTCAAGACCCCGAAAAATCAGGATCCATGATTAGACTAACGCGTTGGGAATCGCGCGTCTGTGCGAATAGGGACAGCTCTACTCCTGCGGGAATCACCGAAGACAGATGAATTCCAAGACTTGTGGGGCTAATTCATTTTGTTAGGGCCGCTTCTTGGCGTTGGCTCCGAATGTCGCCATCTTGACAACGTGGGGATCGTTTGAGGCTTTGCCTTTCGCGATGTCAGCGGCCGTGATCGGCGAGTCTGGCTTCTTGCCAAGCCACTTGTGGAAGGTGCCTTTGCAGACGTGGATAGCCGCACGGAAGGACGGCTTCCTTTTTTGTGGGCACTCATTAGTCTTCTAGGCGACGCGCCTTCCGTACCGGCGCATCGAGCTGCGCTCAAGCCCGAACTCTGACGGGGCACTAACACTAAGACTCTTCCTTAATGCGCGGTGCCGGCTGAGAATTCGCTTGCGCTAGCCATAGCTGACCACATAATGCGCTCTGTTTCGGCGGAATCAGGCGGGCATGCGATGTAATCGAAGGCGCCGGCACGAAGAGCGGCGAGGTAATGATCCCATTCGGCGAAACGCGATAGCACGACGACTGGCGTGGCTTTCGCTGCCGAGAGTACACCGCGGAAATCGCCATCCGGCAGAGTTTCATGGCAGAACACAACACCGAACTTCTGTGTAGTCATAAAAATTCGCGCTTCGTCGAATTTCTTGCAGCGGATGGAGCTGAGACCACATTTGTTCATCGCTGCGCTAATCTTTTCATGATGTTCTTTCTCGGGAGAGATGACCAATACCTGATTGATGCCGACCATGTTTTCTTCCTTTCTTTCTGAGGTTCGAAGAAAACGGCCGCAATGCGTGCGGTCCGATGTTGTCTCGTTGCGATGGACTCTCTTCGCTCCGCCCGGAAGCGGTTCCGAACGAGAGGCTAATCTTCAGTGGTCGATCCGACAGCCACCTGGTGAGAGAGAGAAGCACCGTATCAAGAGAATTTACGGAAGACTGTATAAAATTGAACAGCGGGCATCCATGGGAATCCCTAATCTGCCGGAAGTACGGCGAGAAAGAGCGACGTTGGCCGGGAGCAGGGCTGGGCCGGGCAGTATCCCTCATCTCGCCGTATTCCTCATTTAGGGCCTGGAAAACGCACTCGCCAGAGAAGTGGAATCGATCCAGTAAATTAGCGAGCCACATATTTCGCAACTGTGCGAAATGAGGCTGTATGGCTTCAATCTGGGTGCCAGAATGGGTGCATGCGGCACAAGAAACCAAAGCAAGAATCTCTCGACGCAACACGCGCCAGCGTCAAAAGAGAAATGGCGAGGCCGCGGATGGCCAAATCCGCGAGAATAATGAAACGGAAACTGGATACAGGCAGAATTCCAGAACGGGCAAGCACCAGTATGCCGGGAACGGTCGCCAAAATCATCCCGTCTCGGAGCCGGAAAGAGCCGGAAAAGGCTCAGATTGCTGTCGACAAGGGCGTTCGCCGGTATCGAAATCTCCGCATCGAAAACACGTTGACGGACGAAAATGGCGACGAAGTGAAGCTCAAGAAGGGTGCTCACGTCGAGGTTACTGTCGCAGCCGCAGGCAAGACATCCACCGCTAAAATTATAACCGGCCCGATTTGAGAGAACGCGGACTGGGCTAATGTAGTCGCAATGCATGGCGTCCTCGTCGGCGCGCCCCTAAGTAGTCAGAGTTTGGATTCCTGATCCGCGATTTATGACATCGAACCGCGTATACTTGCGACACACTGACCTCGCTTGCGGAGGTACGAAAATGCCAGACGAAGAGTGGATCAAAACACTTGCAGACAGCAGAAAAGTAAAATTCATCTACCAGGAATTGCCGGAAGACGGGGCATTTATCACCGCACAGATTGCAGGTAGTGAGGTCGTCTATTCGATTGTATTGACCAAAGCAAGAAATCCGATGAGTCGGGAAGATGTCGAAAGTCGTTTCAAAGGCGAACTGTCAAAGAAGTAGCGACACTCCCGTGGCCACACCTGTGGCTTAGCAACGATTCAAGCCAACTCGGTGGCATTCAGGCGAGAACTTCCTTGACTAGAATGAAATAGTTGCGCTATATACTTAATGGTGGTGTCTGATGCGGGCATCCACAACTTCCAAGAAGAGCAAGTCCCCTCCAAAACTCAAGCAGAAGCATGCCTTCGACGCACAAGCTTTTCTCGATTCCGCCGGTGTGGCGAGAAAAGTGAAGGATTTCAAGCGAACAGAGGTTGTCTATGCCCAAGGCGATGCGGCCGAGAGCGTAATCTATTTGCAAAGCGGCGGCGTGAAACTGACGGTCGTCAATGAAGTAGGCAAAGAGGCGGTCGTCGCGGTTTTGGGACCTGGAGACTTTTTTGGTGAAGGCTGCCTGGCAGGTCAGTCCATTCGGATTGGAACAGCTACCGCGATTACGCCCAGCACCGTGCTCGTCATCGAGAAGCATGAAATGTTCAAGGTGCTTCACGAGGAGCATGACCTCTCCGACCGGTTCATCAGGTTCATGCTGGCGCGGAACATTCGAATCGAGGAAGACCTGGTCGATCAACTCTTCAACTCGAGCGAGAAGCGGCTGGCCCGCACACTCCTATTGCTCGCGCGTTACGGCAGAGAGGACCAGCCCCACGGATTGCTCCCCAAAGTATCGCAGGAAATGCTGGCGGAAATGGTCGGTACAACCCGGTCGCGGGTCAATTTCTTCATGAACAAGTTCAGAAAACTGGGCTTTATCAAGTACAACGGCGGTCTGCAGATAAACACTTCTCTCCTGAGCGTCGTGTTGCACGAGTAAGTCAAACTTCGGGCGCTGGGTTCTGTTCCGAATACGCAACTTATTCGTTCCAACATATCGGGAGTTGACCGATAAGCGTCGGACAGTTGCTTACGTGCCGAGTTGGCAAGATACTGGCTAAGTCCAAACAGCCAGACACGGCAGCGTAATGGCGGCCGCGTCGCGTTGTTCTCGTCGCAAGCCGGTACAAGCAAGGCCGGCGTTGCTCGACTCTTTGCAGAACACATCATCCTGTTAAGCATCAATGAATTTCGGCGGGCGATGCCAAAGTTGGCATATATGGGGTGGAAGATATCTTGAAAAATGCGCTCCGCGGGCTGGCGGTTCTGTCCACCTTATTCGTTATCGTCCTTAGTGGACGACTTGTGCTGGCGCAAGGCACGAACAAACTAAAAATAGGTTTCTCCATAGAAGACATGAAGGGCGAGCGTTGGCAGACGGACCTGAATTCCTTCGAGGCGCGAGCCAAGCAGTTAGGGGCCGAGGTGATCTCCGGCGATGCCGGCGGAGACGATGATCGCCAGCTGCAGCAAGTGAAGGACATGATCAAGGCCGGCATCAAAGTGCTGGTTTTCCTGCCGCGCGATACCACCAAGGCCAGCCGCATTGCGGACGCTGCAAAGTCGGCGAATGTGAAGGTCATCAGCTACGATCGCCTGGTTCAGAACAGCGATGTCGATCTCTACGTGAGTTTTGACCGCCTTGAGATCGGCTGGCTGCAAGCGGAATACCTCGTAAAACATGCGCCCAAAGGGAACTATGTGCTGATCGCGGGTTCTCCAAATGACGAAGGCGCCAAGACTCTGCTTGACGCGCAGATGAAGGTTTTACAGCCATATATTGAGCGCGGTGACATCAAAGTGATCGCGGACGCGTATACCAAAGACTGGCTGCCTTCCGAGGCGTACCTTTTTATGCTGAAGGCAATCAATTCCACCCAAGGCAACATCGCTGCTGTTCTCGCTTCCAATGATGGATTGGCCGGCGGTGCGATTCAAGCCCTCCGCGAACATAATCTGGCCGGCCAAGTGGCGGTTTCCGGACAAGATGCGGATTTGGCGGCGGTCATCTGTATTGCCCAGGGCGTGCAAAGCATGACGGTCTACAAGCCAGTGGCAAATGAAGCGGTAGTCGCCGCCGAAGAAGCAGTTCGCCTCGCGAAGGGCGAAAAGACGCGCGCGAACAGGACAATAAACAACGGCAAAGCTGATATACCCGCCATCCTGCTGAAACCCATTGTCGTGACAAGGGACAATATCAAGACAACGGTTGTCCAAGACGGATTCCAGACACTAAAGAGCATTAACCAGGCATTGTCTGCAGACCAGCAGATCAAGTAGGGCGCTTCCCTTTGATGAACGCAGCAACCTGAAACCGACTCCGAAGCCAGGTTCGCGAATTCTTGTGGCGCACGCAAGAATTCTCATACAATTAGTGCGCGTGGGCTGCCGGTACGTGTGCGCACCATGCCATGACGCCCTGGGAAGGTTATGCTGAAATATATGACTGCTTTTATTACGTCTGGTGCCATAGCGCTGGGCGCCATCTACACACCTGCCACGACCGCCGATGGAAAGTTCGGCCCATCGAACCCGTTTTATGCGCCGAGTACCTTGCCGTTCCACGCGCCTCCCTTCGACAAGATCAAGGACGAAGACTATCAGCAGGCTATCGAGGCGGGCATGGCCGAGGAGCTCTCCGAGATACAGGCGATTGCCGACAATCCGGCGGCGCCGACCTACGAGAATACGCTCGTGGCCATGGAGAAAACCGGGCAACTTTTGCAACGAGTGCTGGCCGCCTTCGGCGCAGTCACCGCTGCGAATACCAATCCCGTGCTGCAAAAAGTTCAAGCCGAGGAGGCGCCGAAGCTGGCAGCGCACCAGGATGCCATCAGCCTGAACGCAAAACTTTTTGCGCGTGTGGCTGCCGTCAACAAGCAGCGCGAATCGCTCAAGCTCGATGCGGAGTCGCTTCGGCAGCTTCAGGTCACCTATGACGGTTTCGTCCGAGCTGGCGCAAATCTTTCGGACGCCGACAAGACCGAATTAAAAAAGCTCAACGAGCAGATCGCGACGCTTGCGAACGACTTCTCGACAAAGCTCCTGGAGGCTACGAAGAACGGAGCGTTTGCGGCAACGGACAAGAGTGCGCTTGCCGGCATGAGCGACTCGCAACTCGCCGCGGCCGTGCAGGCCGCCGAAAGCCGCAAGCAGGAAGGCTATGTGCTTCCGCTTCAGAACACGACGCAGCAGCCAATGCTTGGCTCACTCAGCGTCCGGGCGACACGCGAAGCCGTCTTCGAGAAATCCTGGAACCGCGCCGAGCGCGGCGATGCCAACGATACGCGTGACCTCATCTCTCATTTGGCGCAACTTCGTGCGCAACGGGCACAACTCCTTGGATATCCCAACCACGCGGCGTGGAAACTCGGCGACCAGATGGCCAAAACTCCGGAAGCGGCCTTGAAGTTCATGGACGCTTTGGTGCCGGGTGCAACGGCTCGAGCAGCCCGCGAGGGCAAGGATATTCAGGATGTCATCGACGCGCAGAAGGGCGGCTTCAAACTTCAGCCCTGGGACTGGGACTTCTACGCCGAACAGGTGCGCAAGGCGAAGTACGATTTGAATGACGCAGACGTCAAGCCGTATTTCGAGTTAAACAATGTGCTCGAAAACGGCGTGTTCTACGCCGCTCATCAGCTCTACGGAATCACTTTCAAAGAGCGCAAGGACATCCCGGTCTATCAGGCGGATGTTCGTGTCTTCGAAGTCTCGGATGCAGACGGCAAGCCGCTGGCGCTTTTCTATTGCGACTATTTCAAGCGCGACAACAAAAACGGCGGCGCCTGGATGGATGTCTTCGTAAACCAGTCCAAGCTGCTGGGCACGCTGCCGGTAGTCTATAACGTTGCAAATCTGCCCAAGCCTGCGCCGGGCGAGCCTGCGCTCATCAGCTTTACCGACGTCACCACCATGTTCCACGAGTTTGGCCATGCACTGCACGGCATGTTCGCGAACACCGAGTATCCGAGCCTGTCCGGCGCCGCAACGGCGCGCGACTTCGTCGAGTTCCCTTCCCAATTCAACGAGCACTGGGCACTCTATCCTGCGGTCTTCAACCATTTCGCGAAGCACTACAAAACGAATGAGCCCATGCCCGCCGAGCTGGTCACCAAGATCCGAAAAGCGGCGACCTTCAATCAGGGATATATGCTGACGGAATTGGTTGCCGCCGCCGAGCTCGACATGCAGTGGCACATGCTTCCCGCGAGCGCCCCGCTCCAGCAACCGGATGCGTTCGAGAAGCAAGCGCTGGAGAAGATGCATTTGCTGATCACGGCTGTGCCTCCCCGCTACCGCTCCAGCTATTTCAGCCACATCTGGGCCTTGGATTATTCCGCGGGATACTACGCCTATCTTTGGGCGGAGATGCTCGATGACGATGCGTTCCAATGGTTTGAGGACAATGGCGGCCTGACGCGCGCCAACGGTGACCGCTTCAGGCAAATGGTGCTCTCGCGCGGCAATACGGAGGACCTGGCAAAGATGTATGCAGCCTGGCGCGGCAAAGACCCCAGCGTACAGCCGATGTTGAAGTATCGCGGCCTGGTGGAGTCCGAGCGCTAAAGCGCTTCACAATGTCGCGCATGGGAGCGGTGGGTGTAAACTGGTGATGTTTTTGGGGGCAAGAAGGAAGTTCCACATGAAGCGAGTTGCTATTTTAACGCTTCTGGCCGCGTTGGGCGTTGCTTGGTCGATGCCAGCCAAGGCGCAAAGTCCCGGAGTCGCGGAGTATGCGAGCAATTCCCGGGAATTCGACAAGAAATCAGCCAAGCAGCAGAACAAAAGGCTAAAGAAGGCCTCCAGGAAACAGCAGAGAGCAATGAAGAAATACTCGAAGGCGCAGCGGAAGGCGGCCAAGAAGGCGAATCGCCGCGGTAAGTAGCCGTTTGCGTTTGGGATGGCCCCAGATTTGACCTAGTGCGCTTTGTCAGCGAAATGTTGCAGACACCTCACAGTGCTATGCATGGCTACTGCTAAAAGGAAAGCACAGACAGAGATAGCCGCTGTGGTCCAGATTTCCTCGCCATTCTCCTCGTCGAAGTGATGCTCGGCTCTCTTGTAATCTGTCCGATTGCGGAACGGAGCATCCCGCATGCGGACGGCCAGCCCACATATCCTTTTTTGACAATCGCAATAAGCCACGCCAGATCAGCGAACTAGAGAAAGAGCAGCCTGGAACGGGGCATGCTCCTGACAGGGCACATCTTGAGTTTTCGCTAGACAGATTCGAGGCGCCATGAACACGCTTATTCAAGACATACGGATTGCCATTCGGTTGATGCTCAAAAACCCGGGGTTCAGCCTCGTTGTTGTGCTGACGCTGGGCCTGGGCATTGGAGCAAACACAGCTATTTTTTCGGTAGTCAACGCCGTGCTGCTTCGGCCCCTGGCGTACAAAGATTCCGGCACACTCGTCAATGTCTGGGGAAAGTTTGACAAGCAAGGCATTCCGCGCAATTGGCTTTCGGAACCCGAATACTGGGACCTGCGCGACCGCAACGAATCTTTCAGCGAACTGGGCGCCTACTCCCTTGGTGACGGCGCGAACCTGACCAATCACGACTCCCCGCCCACGCAAGTTTCCACCCCCCAGGCTACCGCTTCTCTTTTTCAAATTCTGGGCGTGCAGACGGCGCTCGGTAGGATATTCACCGCCGACGAAGATCAGCCGGGGCGCAATCATGTAGCGCTTCTCAGCTTCGCGCTATGGAATAGCCAGTTTGCAAGCGATCCCAAGATCATAGGCAAGTCCATCGAGCTCGACGGCGAGCCGTATGTCATCGTCGGTGTTCTCCGCAAAGATTTCTTCCTGGCTGGAAAGCAGGACCTCTGGATTCCGCTCGGCCTGAACCGGGCGAAACCGCAAGATCGCGGCTCTCACTACATGCATGTCACGGCGCGATTGAAACCAGGTATCCCCTTGGCGCAAGCTTCCGCCGAAATGGACCGCTTCGCCGGGCAGCTTGAGCGCGAAAATCCCCTGTACTACACCGCAGACAGCGGCTGGGGAATGTACTTGGTTCCGCTCAAGGAGCAGATTGTTGGCCACGTCCGACCTGCGTTGCTGGTTCTCTTGGGAGCCGTAGCATTTGTTCTCCTGATTGCATGCGTCAACGTCGCCAATCTATTGCTGACGCGAGCTTCAGCGCGCGAAAAAGAGCTTTCCATCCGCGCCGCGATGGGCGCGGGACGCGCGCGAATCGTGCGCCAACTTTTGACCGAGAGCGTGGTTTTGGCAGCCGCGGGGGGCGCGCTGGGTCTCTTCCTTGCTTACTGGGGCGTGTACGCGCTTCGCGTCTTCGTGCCAGACAACATTCCGCGCATGGACGAGGTGCAGGTGGATCCGCTCGTTCTCGGCTTCACGCTCGTGATTTCTCTGCTAACGGGCTTGGTTTTCGGATTTATTCCTGCCTGGCAGGCGGGCCGCGCGAACTTACAGGACACACTGAAGGAAACCGGTCAAAGCACTTCAGCTGCGCGAGGCAGCAGGCGCTTGCGCGGCTTCCTCGTGATTTCAGAGATCGCGCTGGCTGTTCTACTCCTGGTCGGCGCTGGTTTGCTGATTCGCAGTTTCCAGCATCTTCTCGTAGTAAGTCCGGGGTTCGAGCCTCAGCACCTGCTCTCGATGAGGGTTTCGCTTCCAGCAAAAGTGTATCCGGACGGAACTCCCGTTCAGACTTTTTACCAGAAGCTCCTGAATAGAGTAAAAACAGTCCCGGGAGTGCAAGCCGCTGGCGCGATTTCTGAATTGCCGCTGAGCGAGTCCTATTCTTCTGGGTCCACGTTTGTCGAGCAGAGTTCCGCCACAGACATCCCGCGGGCAACCCAATTCGCCAATTTGCCGTACATTGAGGCGGACGACCGCGCAGCCGCTCCGGGGTATTTCGAAGCCATGCAGATTCCGTTGTTGCGCGGCCGCTTCCTGACCGACGCGGACACCGCAACCGCGCCTTTCGTTGCAGTCGTAGACCGGGATTTTGCGAACCGCTTCTGGCCCAACGAGGATCCCATCGGCAAGCGAATCTCGATTGATGCCGTGGCCAAATCCAATCCCCCGATCCCAATATGGCGCACCGTCGTTGGCATGGTCGGCCATGTGAAGCACTACGGCCTGGACGTGGAGGGGCGCGAGCAAGCCTATTTCCCTCATGCCCAGTATCCCTACTTTGAGCGGAGCATGTATCTTGCTGTGCGCACCAGCCTCGAACCCGCCAGCGTGACCAGTGCCATTCGCCAGGAAGTGTTCGCCATTGACAAGGGCTTGCCTCTTTACGATGTCAGAACGATGGACCAGCTTCTCGCAAACTCCGTCGTCCAACCGCGCCTCAATTTGACGCTGCTTGTCGCGTTCGCCTCTATCGCACTGGTGCTTGCCGCAGTTGGAATCTACGGCGTGATGGCCTACACCGTCACGCAACGCACGCATGAGATAGGCATTCGAATGGCACTCGGCGCGCAGAGGGAGGATGTGCTGAAGCAAGTGCTGAGGGAAGGCGCGCAGCTCGCGGCCGTCGGGCTCGCGCTGGGTCTCGTGGGCTCGCTCGCGGCCTCGCGGTTGATTGCGACGCTGCTCTTCGGCGTAAGACCGACCGATCCGCTGACCTTTGCCGCGGTTGCGGTGATCCTGGCAAGCGTCGCGCTTGCGGCATGCTACATTCCAGCACAGCGCGCCACGCGCGTGGATCCACTCACGGCATTGAGATACCAATAGTCAAACCTAAAGCGAACGCGCTCGTCCAAATGTGAACGTTCTGCCGCGAGATGTTCATTCCGGCGTAACAAATCTTCCATATAAAGCTGGCTGACACGCCAGCACAAATACCCGCAGGCTGGCTCTCGAGTCGAGAATCCATAGGAGAGTTATGTCCGCAACCGCGACAACACAGCCAACTGTAACCCCGGTTCCGCATGCACTGACCGAAAAACTGAATAGGAAACCCGGCAGGGTCGGAATGATAGCGTTCGGGGTGGTGTTGATCTTCGGAGTGATCTTTATTGGCTACAGCCTTTCGCGCGACCTGGCAGGGTTGGAGCTCGGTTCGGCGCTGCCCTACATTCTTTTGGGCACAGCGCTGCTGGTGGCGCTGGGATTTGAGTTCGTAAATGGATTCCATGACACGGCAAACGCCGTTGCGACGGTCATCTATACCCATTCGATGGAGCCACACATTGCGGTGGTATGGAGCGGATTCTGGAATTTCGCGGGCGTGGTGACGTCGTCAGGCGTGGTGGCGTTCACGATCATTTCGCTGCTACCGGTGGAATTGATTTTGCAGGTGGGGAGCAGTGCGGGGTTTGCGATGGTGTTTGCACTGCTCGTGGCGGCAATTCTCTGGAATTTGGGAACTTGGGCGCTGGGGCTGCCGGCTTCGAGTTCGCATACGCTGATTGGGTCCGTCATAGGCGTGGGCATCGCGAACCAGCTGATGCAAGGGCGAACGGGGACAAGCGGCGTGGACTGGGCGCAGGCGGCGACGATCGGAAAGTCGCTGCTTCTTTCGCCCGTATTTGGGTTCGTTCTGGCATCCGGGCTGTTTCTGTTCATGAAGGCGATCATCAAGGATAAGCGGCTTTACGAAGCGCCTAAAGGAGCGGAGCCTCCTCCGTTTTGGATTCGCGCCATGCTCGTGTTTACTTGCACGGGCGTGAGCTTTTTCCACGGTTCGAATGACGGGCAAAAAGGCATGGGCTTGATCATGCTGATCCTGATCGGCACGGTGCCCACAACGTATGCGCTGAACCATGCCGTGACGGCGCAGCAATCACAAGACTTCATTGCCGTCTCGGCGCAAACGGCGGACACGTTGAACAAGTACGTGCAAAACAGCGCGGCCATCGGCGACCCGCGCGAAGACGTGACGGAGTACATTCGGACCAAAGAGTTCAAGCCGAACACGATGCTGGCATTGCGCGAGCTCGTGAACGGGGTCGGGACGGAAATGGCGATCTTCAAGGAGCTGTCGAAGGTGCCGCACACGCAGGTGCGCAATTTCCGAAATGATATGTATCTGGTCAGCGAGGCCATACGGCTGATGCTAAAGTCCGGGAAACCGGCGATCGCCGCGGCCGATGCGGCGGTGCTGAAGAATTACAAAAGCCACATCGACAAGGCCACGCGGTTTATTCCGCTGTGGGTCAAGGTAGCAGTGGCGCTCGCTTTGGGCCTCGGCACGATGGTTGGGTGGAAGCGGATCGTGGTCACGGTGGGCGAGAAGATCGGCAAGAACCATCTGACGTACGCGCAGGGAGCAGCGGCCGAAATCACCGCAATGGCGACGATTGGTGCGGCGGATGGATTGGGCTTGCCGGTCAGTACGACGCATGTGTTGTCGTCCGGCGTAGCGGGAACGATGATGGCCAATCACTCCGGTTTGCAATGGTCGACGGTGCGAAACCTCCTGCTGGCCTGGGTTCTGACGCTGCCCGCGGCGATGACGCTGTCGGGATTTTTGTTCTTCGCCTTCCGCAAACTGTTTTAGCTGAAACAAGGAAGCCCCCCTAGGGCGGAACCAACCATCATCAAGAGCTGAGACAAGCAGGATTGGCCGTCCCACAACAGCCAGATTTTTCCTATGCAGAGCCAAGAGAGACGCTTCGAGGCATATAATCTTCCTTGTTGGGGATAGCCACGGAATTGTGGTGGCTTGATTTCAACCCATAGGTCGCCGCGGAGGAACTATGAACGCAAGCACTGCACGCGCTGAACAAGATCTGTGGCCGGAACTTCCTCTGGAAGCTTGGCAAGACACCTACGCCACACTCCACATGTGGACGCAAATCGTGGGCAAAGTGCGGCTGGCGCTGACCCCGAATATCAATCATTGGTGGGGAGTACCTTTCTACGTGAATGCTTTGGGGCTGACCACTTCGGCCATTCCCTACGGCGGCGGAAACTTCGACGTGCAGTTCGACTTCATCCATCATCAGCTCGTCATTCGAACCTGCAACGACGCGATCCTCGCTCTGACTTTGGCGCCACGCAGCGTCGCCGATTTTCACCGCGAGTTCATGGGAGCTTTGGCCTCGCTGGGAATTGCGGTGAAGATCTGGAAGATGCCGGTCGAGATTCCGAACCCGATCCCTCTCGATCAGGACACGAAACACGCTTCGTATGATCCGGAATATGCCAACCGCTTCTGGCGCATTCTGGTGAGCTGTGAAGCGGTGTTCAAGGAATTTCGTGCAGGGTTCATCGGAAAAGCCAGCCCGGTGCATTTTTTCTGGGGAAGCTTCGATCTGGCGGCGACGCGCTTCTCCGGGCGGCGCGCTCCGGAACGCGTGGGGGCCGACTCCATCACGCGCGAAGCCTATTCGCACGAAGTGATCAGCGCCGGATTTTGGCCGGGAGGCGGCGACGTCAAAGGAGCCGCGTTTTACGCCTATGCGGCACCCGAACCGGCTGGATTTGCGCAGAGTCCGGTACGGCCGGCGGAAGCGTTCTATCATCCGCAGTTGAAGGAATTTATTTTGATGTACGACGACGTGCGGCGAGCGGCTTCGCCGAGAGAATCCCTGCTGGCATTTTTGCAAAGCACGTACAACGCGGGAGCTGATCTTGCGAAGTGGAACCGCAAGGAGCTAGAACGCGGAGCAAGCTAGGAGCGCCGCGGCTTGGCATGCCTGAGCTAGCTGCCCGTGGCGCGAATGCGTCAGGAAATGAAATTAGACTCGATGAAGAGATTGTTGAGGGCTTCGGAAATATTGGGGTGAGCGAATACGGCGTCGTGAAGAACGGCGTACGACAGTTTGCCCATCATGGCTAGTTGAAGCATGGACATCACTTCCCCGCCTTCGAGACCAAGAACAGCCGCGCCCAGGATTTGCCCAGTTTCGGCATCGACGACTGTTTTCATGAAGCCACGCGTTTCGTCGACTTCCAGTGCCCGCGCTACGCGGTTAATTGGCATCTTGGCGACGCGAATTTTGCGATCGAGTGCGCGAGCTTCGGATTCCGTCAGACCGACGCGGCCTAGCTGGGGATCAATGAAGACGGTATAGGGAAGGAGGCGGCCAACCGTGCTCGCGCTGCCCTTTTCGATGAGATTTGTACGGATGATGCGAAAGTCGTCGTAAGAAATATGCGTGAACGCTGGGCCGCCATTGATGTCGCCAAGTGCGTAAATTCCAGCCACATTCGTTTCGAGCTTTGCATTGACCTGAATAAAGCCACCCTTATCCGCGGCGATGCCTGCGGCCGCGAGGTTGAGAGTGTCTGAGTTGGGCACGCGGCCGGTGGCGACGAGCAAATGAGAGCCGCTGAGCGTGCGGCTTTCGCCTCCGGCGTCTTCGCCAGAGCTGACGGCAAGTTTGATTTGCGGGCCCTCTTTGGCGACGCGCTTAGCTTTTGCGTTGAGCAAGACCTCTATCCCGTCCTGTTGCATGATGGCGAGGACTTCCGCGGCGACATCGGCGTCTTCGCCGCGCAGCAATAGCCCGGCCCGTTGCACAATTGTGACGCGGCTGCCAAAGCGGCGGAAGAGCTGGCCAAATTCCAGGCCGACGTAACCGCCGCCGATAACGAGAAGATGTTCCGGAACGGCGTCGAGTTCCATGATGGAAGTGCTGTCGAGATACGGAACGCCTTGCAGCCCTTCGAGCGAAGGCACGGAAGGGCGGCAGCCGGCGTTGATGAAAAATTTGTCGGCAGTGAGAGTGCGTTGCGAGCCGTCCTTCAGGCGGACCTGAATGGAGCGCGGGCCGGTGAAGCTGGCTTCGCCGAAAAGAAGATCGAGATTGGGAGTTTTTTCGATATGGGTCTGGTTGCCATTGCGGAAGTTGTTGACGATGTCGCGCTTGCGCTGCCGAACGCGGCTCAAATCAATCGTGATGCTGCCGGTGTGAACGCCGTAATCCGCGCCGCGTCGCGCGAGGTAGGCGACGCGCCCGCTTGCGACCATCGTCTTGGTGGGAGTGCAACCCTCGTTGACGCAAGTGCCGCCAACGTGTGCGCGCTCCACGAGAGCCGTCCGCAGACCTGCATTGGCAAAAGCTTGGCAAAGCGGCGTTCCGGCCTGGCCGGAACCAATAACGATGGCCTGATAGTGGTCCGATGCGCTCATGAATGGTCCTCCGTCAGCTGGCTCTCGACGCCTGCCAATGATTGGATGCACAACTCTTAGACACACAAAGGGTAGCGATAATTCCGGCTAATCCGAAACAAAAATGTACTCTCGCGGAGAGCCGTGCGAGGGAGACTGCGTCCTACGGAGTTATATCCGGCACGGCAAGCTCAGTCTCCGCGGAAAGAGGCTCCGGGAAAAGCCGCCGGGCACGAAGCGAGCCAACAAGTAGCGCGAGATTCGTAATTAAGATCGCGGCAAACGCCAGCGACGGAAGAAACTCGAAGTCGGCCCCGCGAGCTTCCACAATTTCTATGCCGAGCACAGCGGTGATGAGTCCGCGAGGCAGAAACCAGATCATCAGCTCGCGTTCGTGAGATGTGAAGGCGCGCCAAGCGAAGCGCCCGGTCTGCACGGAGAGCCAGCGCGCGATCAAGAGCGCTCCAAAACAGCCAAGAGCCAGGAGAGCGTGCTTGCGTAAGCCATCGAATTCCACAAGCGCGCCAAGCAAAACAAAGAAAAATGTGCGAATCAAAAAAGCCAGCTCGCCGTGAAACGTCAGCAACTGCCCGTGATGCTGCGCGTGCAAGCGGCCATGCTCTTGCTTGACGGGCGTTTCGGAAAACCAGTCGCCACTCTCGGACGCATCGCCAAGCTGGAAACGCCTTTGCGCCGCCGGATAGTTGGAGAGCGTGAGCCCAAACACCAGCACGGCGACGAGTTCATTGCCATGCACAGCGTGAACGCTGGAGTAGATCAGCAAAACAACGCCAAACGTCAGCACATGCCAGAAGCGCTCCTCGGAAAGAAGCGGCAGGAGGTAGGACCACAGTGCGCCGATAAGTACACCCGATGCCACGGCAAGGATGACGCTGGCAAAAAGACTCCAGGTGATGATTTTCGCGGAAGCGCTGCCGCCGGCCGCGATATCGAGAAGCGTGGTGACCGCCAGGACGGCGAGGGCGTCGCCAAACGTGGCTTCCACAAGCAAAGTGACTTTGACTTCGCGCCGCAGATTCACTTGCTGCAGAACCGGCAGAATGATCGAGCTGCTGATGCAACCGAGCGCCGCTCCCACAAGAAGCGAGGGAATCCATGCGAAATGAAGCGCGTGGCGGCAAACGAGCGCGACTCCCACCGCGCTGAGCACGTAGCTGAATATGGCGAGAAACAGGCCGCCGCCGAAGTGGCTGACAATTTCGCGGAGCTTGAGGTCGAGGCCGCCTTCGAAAAGGATGAGAATCAGCGCCAGGGATCCAAAACCCTGCGTGGCGCCGCGAAAAATTTCGGGATTGACCCAGTGGAGCACGGGGCCAATGAGCACGCCCGTGGCCATGAGGATAATCACATCCGGCACGCCGGTGAAGCGCACGAGGCGGTTGGCAACGAAGGCGAGAACGAGCAAGCCGCCGAGCAGCGCGAAAAACAGATTCAAGGCCATAGAGATATCCGGCGTGTCCGGAGTGGAGAAATAGTCGCGGAAATGCGGAATCGAAGCAAATTAAAAAATTGGACCGGAAGATGCAGCGACGCGACTAGACGTCGACGATTTTGCGAACAGCCTCAGAAATTCAAAGTTAGTGCCGGGAAACGATAAAGAGGCCTGCGCCGATCGCGATCGCGTCCTCAAGGAGCGCGATGACGAAGTCGGGCATTTTGAGCGCTTTCACCAGGCCGGTGCGCCACTGATAGCCGGCGAAAGCTCCCGCGATGCCGCCGGCAGCGCCGAGAACGGCGCCGTACGCGGGAGTCTGTCCAGCAGAGACGCCAACGCAAGCCCCGGAAAGAGCTCCGCAGATAAAGCGGGCGATAAGTCCCGGGGGCGCGGTGCGGCTGGGCGTTGAGGGCAGCTTGTCTGTGATGAGCTCGACAATCGCGAGCACTGTGAAGATGGCAACAGCGGCGGTTGAGCCCATGAACGCAAGCCGGGTCCCGGCAAGGTTGAGCCAGCCGCGGTGCGCTGCCCAAGCCGTGACCGCAGGCGCAGTCAAAGCTCGCATGCCAGATACGATGCCGATAGCGAAGGAGAGAACGAAAACGAAAGTGGCACTCATGCAGAGAGATGTATCCCCGATGCCAGTGAGTGTCAAGAAGCAAGAGCGAAATGCGGAGGCCGGAGCTACTTTTTTCCGAGAGTAGAAAACAGCCGTTTTTATTTATTGAGCGAAAAGAAAAAAGACAGGAAGCTCTTGACTTTCGCTTTTTGTTCGCCTATAGTGCGGGGCGGTAGAGGAAACGGGAAACGGGTGGCGTTCAGCTCCATTGCCTTTTTGGCTCTCACGAACTGGGCGCCGCCCGTTGAAAATTCCGAGCCCTAAGCGGGGTGAGGGGTCAGCTCGAAAGAGGGATCCCTCGTTCCCGAAGAGATTGTATTCGGTCCGTTTCCTGGTGTTCACCGCTGTGCGGTCACAGTCAACAGGAGCCGTTATGGACGTCTGTGTCGAAAGCGTATTCCCTGCAGTAGCAATGCCCTTCAATCCCTTTCACGAAGACGCTCGCGAGGAGAAAGGCCGCGGAGCCGAGGCCCCGCGCTCCAGGGCGATTCCAAACATCGTGCACGTAGATGTAGACGCGTTTTTTGCATCCGTCGAACAAGTGCTTAACCCGAAGCTGCGCGGCAAGCCCGTGCTGGTGGGCCGCGGCGTAGTGGCGTCGGCGAGCTACGAAGCAAAAATATGCGGCGTGAAGACCGCGATGACGTTTCGCGAAGCGCTGCGTATTTGTCCGAAGGCCGTGGTGGTGCCGGGGCAATACGAGCATTACGCGGATTTTGCGGAGCGCGTGCGGCGCATTCTCGAAACGTACACGCCCGCGGTCGAGACGGCGGCGCTGGACGATTTTTATCTGGACTTCGCAGGGACAGAGCGGCTGTACCCGAATTATGAAGCGGCGTTGCGCCGCGTGCAGTCGGACGTGCTCGAGCAAACGGGATTGAGCGTGAGCGTAGGCGCGGCGCGGACGAAAGTAGTGGCCTCAATCGCGTCGCGCCTCGAGCGGCCACGCGGCTTCCGCATGATTGCGCCGGGAACGGAAGAGGACTTTCTGACGCCACTGCCGGTCGAGAAACTGCACGGGATCGGGCATGTCCACGCAGGCATGCTGGCGGAGCGCGGCATCGCAACAATCGGAGAGCTGCGGCTGGTGCCGCGCGCCGCTCTGGAAGCCGCGTTTGGCGAAGTGATTGGAGGACAAATCTGGGAACGCGCGCGAGGGCTCGACGGGCGCGAAGTGATGCTGCCCTCGACGCCAAAGTCAGTCTCGCGCGAAACAACCATTGAAGGCGGAACGATCGACACGGAGTTTCTCGGCGGCCTCATCGAATATCTGAGCGAGCGAATCGGCTCGACGCTGCGCGAATACGGCCGCCAAGCACGCACGATCGGCTTGCGCATCCGTTACGTGGACCACTTTTCCGCACACCAAACAGTGCGATTGACGCGCCCATCCAATGACGAACGCGAACTGCTCGCGGAAGCCAAAGAACTTTTTGCAAAACTATTTACGCGCCGCGTAGCCGTCCGCCTGGTCGGCGTAAACGTAACCAATCTCGAAACCGACCGCCGCCAACACGAACTCTTCGACACCGACGCCAACCGCCGCTGGTATCTGAACCGCGGCCTAGATTCCGTCCGCGGCCGCTACGGCTGGAACGCCGTCTTCTACGGCAACGGCCTCGAGCTCCGCGAACACTACGCCACCAAGCCAGGTGGGCTGGTGTTGTCGACGCCATGCTTATCGCGGTGAAGAAAAATCCTCAGGCCTGAGGGCTGAGCTAGAGAGTCTTGACATCATGCATGTAGGGGCACAGCATGCTGTGCCCCTACAAAGAATCAACCAAATGTTGCTGAATTTCCCTTCCTGTTCCCTACCCTGATTTGAAGATACAAAACACCCGCTTTGCGGCGGGCATCGGCTTCTTCCCTCTCGGATCGGGGCACTCGTGTTCGTACATTTGCATTGTCACAGCCACTATTCGTTTTTGCGGGGCGTGACGCCGCCGGAAGAGATCATTGCGGCTGCGGTCGCTCAAAAAATGCCTGCCGTGGCACTGACGGATACGAATGGGTTGTATGCGGCGGTGCCGTTTTATCAAGCGGCAAAAGCGGCGGGAATCAAGCCGATTGTGGGAGCGACGCTGGATGTGGAGTGGCCGCAAGGCCGAAGAGAGATTCCTAGCTCCGCTCGGAATGACGGCGCTGCGAAAAGCACTAACTCGGTGGCGATGGTGCTGCTGGCGGCGAATATGGATGGGTACAGCAACTTGTGCCAGTTGGTGACGCTGCGGCATTTGGGGACGACAGAATTGGGAAAGCGCAAAAGCTCCAGCGAGGGCGACGGGCGGCCCGAAGAGAACGAAGAGCGGCCGGTGACGTTCGAGGAGTTGGCGAAGTATTCCAAAGGTGTAATCGCGTTGTGCCCCTTGCCCACGCGAATGCACGACGCAGATGACCGTAGGGACACGGCGCACAAGAGGGGCACGGCGTGCCGTGCCCGTACGGCGCGGCTGAAAGATATTTTTGGCGGGCGGTTGTGGATCGAGGTGCAGCATTTGTCTCCTGGCGACGGGCGGATACTGCGCGAGGCGGAACGGATCGGACGCGAACTCGGCGTGCCGCTGGTGGCGACGAACAATGTTTATTTTTTGCGGCCGGAGGAGCATTTGCATCACCGCGCGGTGAATGCGGTGCGGACTGGGGGGCTGCTGACGACGGTGACGGCTCCGGACATCACCACCGGCGAAGCGTGGTTCAAATCAGCGGCGGAAATGCAAAAACTCTTTCCCGATTATCCGGAACTTCTGCGCGCGACGCTCGACATTGCGGATCGCTGCAATCTGGAGCTTACGCTGAACAAAACGATCTATCCGGAATTTCCGGTCCCGGAAGGCGAATCCGCGTTTTCGTATTTGTGGAAGCTGTGCTTTGCCGGCACGCAGAAACGCTACCGCCCGCTGCGGCCCGAAGTGCTCTCGCGGCTGACGCACGAACTCGGAGTGATCGAGAAGCTACACCTCGCGCCCTATTTTTTGCTGGTGTGGGAGATCGTGGAAGAGGCCAAGCGGCGCGGGATTCCGGCGGTGGTGCGCGGCTCGGCGGCCAGCTCGATGGTGACGTATTGCCTGGGAATTTCCCGCGTGTGCCCGCTGCGCTGGGGATTGTATTTTGAAAGGTTTTTGAACGAGCAGCGCGGCGATTGTCCGGATATCGACATCGACATTTGCGGCGCGCGACGCGATGAATTGCTCGACTACGTGTACGAGCGTTGGGGCGAAGAACACGTAGCCATGATCGGGAGTTTTGTGACCATGCACGCGCGGCTGGCCATCCGCGAAATCGCCAAAGTGTTTGGCGTGCCGCCGGGCGAGGTGAACCATTTTGCGAAGCGGCTGCCGCACCGGCCGGTGCGCGAGATTTTGCAGGCGATTCGCGATTTGCCGGAGTGCCGCAATTTGCCGGTGGACGACGAACCGTGGAAAACTATTCTGCAAGTAGCGCTGCGGCTTGATGACGCGCCGCGGCACATGGGGATTCATCCGTGCGGGACGGTAATTTCCGCGCGGCCGCTTACGCGGCTGACACCGCTGGAGCGCGCGACGAAAGGAATTGTCGTGACGCAATACGACATGAATGCCATCGAAGCGCTCGGACTGATCAAGATGGATTTGCTTGGTCAACGCGGGTTTACGACGATGTCGCTGGCGATGGATAACATCGAAAAAGAGGTAGAGGAGGTAAAAGAAATAAAGGAGGTAAAGGAAAAAAACAACGTTGCGCCGGATGGGGTGACGCCGTGCCCAAAGCCGCGCGAGATTGATTTTGACGCGATACCGGAAAACGATCCGGCGACGTGTGAAGTGATTGCAGCAGGAAAAACGATGGGCGTGTTTCAGATCGAGTCGCCAGCCATGCGTGGTCTGCTGCGAATGATGAAGGCGCGGACACTCGAGGAGCTGGCGCAGGCTTTGGCGCTGATCCGGCCGGGAGCGTCGGAATATGGCTCGAAAGAATTGTTCATCAAGCGGCTGCGCGGAGAGGAAACAGTCGAATATCCGCATCCCGCGCTCGAGAGCATTCTCGGCGACACGCTTGGCGTGTGCATTTTTCAGGAACAGGTGATGCAGATCGCGCAGGTAGCCGGAGAGATGTCGCTGGCTGAAGCTGACATCATGCGGCGATCGTCCGCGAAATTTTCCGGCCAGCGTGACCTTGACCGATTGCGCAACAAATTCCTGCTGGCCGCGGGAATGATGGGACTGACCCCGCAACAACGCGAAGAGACCTGGATGATGGTGGAAAAATTCGCGGGGTTCGGATTTTGTAAAGCGCATGCGGCAACGTATGCGGATATTTCGTACCGCATGGCGTATTTGAAGACGCATCATCCGGCGGAATTTCTGGCGGCGATGTGCAGCGCGGGCGCAGGATTTTATCACGTGTCGGCGTATGTGGAAGAGGCGAAGCGCTGGGGGATTGAAGTGCGGCTGCCGTCGGTGAATCATTCGAGGATGGAATATACGGCGGAGGCGAAGTACGCGGCGGCGAAGAAGCGACAGACAGGAATGTCTGTCCCACTTTTGCCTGCGGATGGACAGCGCGCGCTGCGCGTCGGGTTGATGCAGGTGAAGGGGTTGCGCGTGGAAACGATTACGGCAATTGTGCGGGCGCGGGAAGAGGGCGGAGCGTTTTATTCGCTGGAGGATTTTTTGCGGCGCGTGCCTGTGGAGAAGGATGAGATCGAGGCGCTGATTAAGTGTGGGGCGTTTGATGAGGTGCGTGATCAGGCCGGTGATCAAGTGGATGGTGAGGCGCGCGGAATTTCGCGGCCGGAGATGCTGTGGCGATGGAATTTTTTGCAAGCCGGAAGTAAAGGCCCACAGTCTCTTCAGAGCAAAAGCGCACAGCCCCTTCGAGGCTCTGGGCAAGCAAGAGTGGCTGTGCCACTTAGAGCGCCGGAAACTTTGTTTGCTGATGCGGGCGGCGGTGATGCGATCGGGGCGGCGCTGGCGGGAATGCCAACGGCTGCGTACACGCAGGAGCAGAGGCTGCGGTATGAGCGGGAGATTCTGGAGGTGTGCGTGAGCGGGCACCCCCTGGATTTTTTGCCGCGGAATGGCGAGGTGTGGAGCGACGAGTTGGACGGACTGCGCGGGAAGCGGGTGACGCTGTGCGGGTGGGTGGTGACTTACCGGCATGTGGGGACGAAGAATTACCGGAACATGATGTTCGTGACGTTGGAAGATCAGCGCGGACTGTATGAGGTGGTGCTCTTTCCGGATGCGTATGACCGTTATGGCGGGTTGGTGTTTGAAACGCGGGCGATGCGCGTGACGGGGCGCGTGGAAGCGGGCGGGCAGATCAATGGAGAAAAGATGGAGGAGTTGAAGAAGTGAAAAAGCATTTACACAGCGCGGAGAACAAAGAGTGCACACAGAAAAGAAAGAAAAGACCAACAATATGACAGTGCGGGGCTGCATGAAATGTTATTTCGCGTAAGAAAACCAAATACGACAGCGACAACCTCGGAAGAGCCGGAGGCGGGGCGGCCGGCGGGAACTGGCGAGGAATGGCTGGGCCGCAACCGGAGCGCGAAGCGGCAGCTTTGGGAGCGGTTGAATCCGCGGCATCGGAAAGAGCTGCGTGTGATCGCAGAGGCCTTGGCGATGCAGCAGACGCATGCAAACTTGCCGGAGCCACTGCGGGCGCGGTTGAGCCAGTCCATTGAGGAAGTGGAGCGTCTGGCACGGCGGATTAGGGTGCTGCTGGCGGAGGTAACACGGCGGACACCACCGCGCTCGTGACGGTTGCGGGGCCGTGGCGAGCGACCCCATACTGAAAATATGGCTGTCCCCAAAATGCGCGGCTCCCTCTCCGCTGTGGCATCGGCTGTGGCGTTGCCTATGGCTTTGGTTGTGGTCCTGTGCGGCGTAGCGAGTTCCGCGCAGGCCGATGAAATTCGGCTGAAAGACGGCAAGAAGCTTTACGGCGTGATCGTGGCTTACGAAGACAACATGTTCAAAGTCAAAACGGACTTTGGGTATGTGCTCGTAGAGAAAGACAAGATCGCGTCGATTGTTCCGTCGACGCCGGCAGGCGAGACGCCGAAAAACGACAAAACGCCTGCAGCGAAGAGAGATTCCGCCACGGATGCGGCGCCGAAGACAGAACCGGCAGTGGCATCGTCAGCAGAAGGAACAACTGCGGCTACAAATGCGAGCGTCAAATCCGCGGACCCGGCGACGGCAAAGCGCGAGAAGACAGCTCCAAAAATTACGAACGCCGCGGTGAAACCAGAAGTTCCGACGAGTACGAAGACGAACGCGGTGGCACCGGCAATCGGAGCACCCACAGCGGCACCGGCCCCGTCGCTGGCGGCAGCCGCAGCACAGCCCGCGGCACCGAAAGAGCCGGAACCGCCAGCAATCCGCGAAGACATTCAGGGCAATCTCTACACGAACTACACACACGGCTTTAAAATGTACAAAGCGCCGAGCTGGGCGTTGATGGAAGATGCGCGGAAGGCGCTGCCGAATGCGGTCGTGGCATTGGGCACGCTTAACCAGTCGACTCTTCTGGTGATTGGGGACGAAGAGAGCAAAGCTGCACTGGATCCGGCAGCGGCTACCGTTGAAAGACGGCTGAGCGAAATCTACGAAAACTACAAACGAATTTCACAGCGGAAGACGGTGGTGGGCGGGTTGCCGGCCATCGAATATCACTACCGCGGCCTGGCGGACGGCCACGATTGGTCCGGAACGCTGGTGGTGATTTCTCGTGGGACCGATGTGTTCACGGTGCTTGGGATGACCTACGCCGATAATGACCTCATCCAGATACAGGAAAATGTGATTTCGAGATCGATTGCGAGTTTGGACTTCAGCGTTCACTGAGAAAAGTGAGTAGTGGGCAGTCAATAGTGAGTAGTCTAGGAGCCGATTGGCTCGGGCTTACGGCCGTACAGGGAAGACCCTCACGTCTGGTTAACAATAACACCCCTCCCCCCTGATTCTAAAGATAGATCAAGTCACGTGTTTTGATACACCTTTGCAAGTGTTGATTCTAATCAACTTAAAATTGCACTAGAATTGTGCAACATTGGGCGGTTGTCGCATGCGTAGAACGCACGGAATCTCACCTCTGGAAGGGAGAACCTCACCAAAATACAAAACGGCAGCCGAAGCTGCCGTTTATTAGATTTTCCCTAACCCAAAGGGTACTCCTGAGAGGGAGTCCAGTCAAGAGGAAATTGGATCTAAGCAACAAGATTCTCCCTAATCCTTTAATTAATAGATTCGTTTTGTCGCCACTTGCCAGTGCTAGCAGTAGGAGACAAGAGCGGGCGTGCCGTGTCCCTACGAGTTCAGGCTGAGGCGGGGGGGGTTAGTCTGAGGCGGCGGCTGCGGTGTCGGGGAATTTTTTGTGTTCGCGGATGACCGAGATTAGAGCTTGGGCGGCGCGAGGGAGGCTGCGATCGCGGCGGTAGACCAGGCCGAGTTCGCGCCAGAGGTCGACGCCTTCTACGTTGAGGAGCTTTACCTCGCCGGCTTTGACCTGGTCGCGGGCGAAGCTTTCGCTGATGAACGAGACGCCGGCGTCGGCGGCTACGAAACGCTTGATCATACCGATGCTGGGGAGTTCCATCGCGACGCGAAGGCGGGCGCGATAGGGGCGAAAAAGTTTGTCCAGCACCTGGCGGGTGAAGCCGGTACGGGGGAAAATCAGCGGCTGCGCGGCGACTTCTTCCAGCGTGATCTTGGAGCGGTGCGCGAGCGGATTGCGGGCGCTAACCATGAAACGCAAGCGGTCGCGCGAGATGTGATGAACTTTGAGAGTGGGCGATTTGATGGGCAGCGTCACGATACCGACGTCGACGGAGCCGTCTTCCACGCGCTGCAAAATCTTGTGGCTGAAATTGCGGTAGATGCTGATGTGGACTTGCGGGTAGCGACGCTGAAAATCAGCGAACATATCTGGAAGCAGATAGAGACAGGTGGCTTCATTGGCGCCGAAAACCAGCGGGCCTTGGACCACATCGCCGCGGTCGGCTACAACCTGGATGGATTCATCGCGGAGACGGAGAAGGCGCTCGGCGTACTCGAAGAGGACCTCGCCCGCAGGCGTAAGCTCGACGGATTTGGCGGAACGGTCCAGGAGACGGGCGCGATAGGCTTGCTCGAGCTGGCGAATTTGCGCACTGACAGCGGATTGCGAGCGAAACACTTTTTGGCCTGCACGTGAGAAGCTCTTTAGTTTGGCAACGTATACGAAAGTGGCGAGTTGATCGAAGTCCATAGGCAGGTAGCTCGGCAATAATTATAGCGGAATGTCTCCGCTAAGTAAGCGCAGAATCTTGCTCCTTTCAGGCTGGCAGAGGAGCTCGCGTAAACGCGGCGCTCTGCGGCGGACTAAAAATCACTTCTCGATGCTTCAAACGTGCGAGCAAAGGCTCCCAAGTAGCTTCCAGAGTACCTTGGAAATGAATGGGCTGTACGCGCAGGAACGGAAGCACGCCTCGGCGCGAAAGCAAGCGCGAGGCTCGCGGGCTGGAGGTGAAACGCATGTGCTCTTCAAGCACGCTGCGCAGCCAGGCTTCTTCCTGGGCGTCAATTTCCGAAGGAGCAACGAAATCGCGATGGATGACGTCGTCGGCTTCTCCGCGGAGAACGTAGGAGAGGCCGCCGGTCATGCCGGAGCCGAAATTCAGGCCGAGGGGGCCGAGGACGAGAACGACACCGCCGGTCATGTACTCGCAGCCGTGCTGGCCGACACCTTCGACAACAGCGAGGGCGCCGCTATTGCGAACGGCGAAACGCTCGCCAGCGCGGCCCGCGACGAAAAGCTGGCCCGAGGTGGCTCCGTAAAGAACGGTATTGCCCGCTAGGACGTCGCCGCGGCGAGAAGCAGCGGAGCTTGCGGAAATCGCGATAGTTCCACCGGAGAGACCCTTGCCGACGTAGTCGTTGGCTTCGCCCGAAAGCGTTAAAGTGATGCCATCAGCTAGGAACGCGCCAAAGCTTTGTCCCGCACAGCCATGGAATTCCTTGATCATTGCTTCCGCGAGCGGACGGTTCTGGTTCTGGCTGCTCGGACGGCGGCGGCGCATCAATTCCCCGCTCATGCCGGCGCCAACGCTGCGGTCGGAATTCTGTATGGGCTGAGATTCCGTCTGAAGCTCGAACGCGGCGCTGAGGTGCAACGCGTCCTCGCGCGCAGCGGCATGCAGGGCCGGGGACTGATGGGGAGCAACGCGGCCCGATTCAGACATAGGAACGATCAACAGTGGATCCATACCGGAACGGGCGCTGAGCCGGTCGTACCAGCCGGTGAGATCGCTGAGAGAGCGGGCGCCGAGCTCAGCGAGACGATTGCGGACTTCTTCAGCAAGAGAGCGGAAATACGAGGCGACCATTTCCGGCTTGCCATTGAAGCGGGTGCGAAGCTTTTCGTCTTGGGTAGCGATGCCGACAGGGCAGGTGTTGAGATGGCATTGGCGCGCCATGACGCAACCGATCGCCAGAAGCGAAGCGGTGCCGAAACCGAACTCGTCGGCGCCAAAGAGCGCGGCGACGATGATATCGCGCGAAAACTTCAGGCCGCCGTCGACTCGGAGAGACACGCGCGAACGGAGGCCGGCGCGGACTAGCGTGTCGTGTGTTTCGCGCAAGCCGATTTCCCAGGGTAGACCGGTGTTTTTGATAGAAGTGAGCGGCGAAGAGCCTGTACCGCCGTTGTGGCCGCTAATAGTGATGACGTCGGCGCCGGCTTTGGCGACGCCTGCGGCGATGATTCCAACGCCTGCGCCGCTTACTAACTTGACGCCGATGCGCGCGCTGGGATTCACCGCGCGCAAGTCGTGGATGAGCTGGGCGAGATCTTCGATGCTGTAAATATCATGGTGCGGCGGCGGCGAGATGAGCGGTGTGCCGGGAGTCGCATGGCGGATACGCGCAATGTATTCGGTGACTTTGCGTGCGGGAAGCTGGCCGCCTTCGCCGGGCTTGGAGCCTTGAGCCATCTTGATTTCGAGCTCTTCGGCGTGAACGAGATAGTCCGCGGTGACGCCGAAACGGCCAGAGGCAACTTGCTTGATCTTATTTGCGGCCGCGGGCTCGAAGCGATAGGTGTTGGGATCTTCGCCGCCTTCGCCGGTGTTGCTGCGTCCGCCGATCAAATTCATGGCCAAGGCAAGCGTGCGATGCGCTTCGGGGCTTAGCGAGCCGAGAGACATCGCCTGCGTGCTGAAGCGGCGAAGAATCGTGTTGGCGGATTCGACTTCTTCGACGGGCACGGGTATGCCGGGAAGGGTTTCCAGCAAATCGCGGAGAAAAACGGTGCCCTGATGCTCGGACAATTCCTCGAATGCGGCGAACTTTCCGGCTTCGGGAGCGCGGACGTGGGCGTGCATCCGGCGAACGACTTCGGGCGATGTGGCGTGAAGTTCGGCGCCTTTGCGGAAGCGGTATAAACCAGCGTCGGCAAGTTCCGTGGACGCGGGCGAAAAGGCCGTCGTGTGCATGCGAACGTAATCCGCAAAAAGATCGTCGAGCGTTTTTGAGCCGGGATAGTCCGCGGCGTCTTCGAAAAAGTCTGCGCAAAGATCTTCAGACAGACCGACGATTTCGAACAGATGGCTATTGCGGTAGCTCGCAAGCGTGGAAACGCCCATGCGAGCGAGAACTTTGCGCAAGCCAGCGGTGATCGCGACGCGCATGCGGTCGGCGCCGCCGGGTTCAAGCGCTTCCGCAAATTCATCAGCAAGATACGGGACGACGGCGCTGGCGCCAGCAGCGACGAGAAGCGCGACGTGATGGGTGTCGAAGACTTGCGCGGACTCGACGATCAGCGGTACATCCCACAAACTCTCGCGAACCATCGTCTTCCAGACGGCAGCAGTAGCCAGCAGCGCGGGGAGCGCGGCATTTTCCGCGTTAAGGCCGCGATCGGAAAGGAGGAGGAGACCCGGGCGACCGCTGCTACTCAGAGGGGTAGAAGATAGCTGAGCAACACTGCAACGTGCGCCCGGGACTCCCAGGGCGGAAGAGAAAGTCATGTCGATGCGATGAACAGGGCCGAAAAATTCGGAAAGTTCGTCGAGCTGTCCGGCGTTGAGCAAAGGGCCGGGCAGAGTGACCCCATCCTTGAGATGCACATCGAGAGACATGACATGGGTCTCGCGAAGCGGATCGATCGGCGGATTCGTGACTTGCGCGAAACGCTGTTTGCAGTAATCCCAGAGCGTGCGCGGAAGCGTCGAAAGAAAAGCGGGTGGAGCGTCGTCGCCCATGCTCCAGTCGGCTTCTTTGCCGTGGATTAAGGCGGAGAAGAGAGTTTTGAATTGATCTTCGGTCCAGCCCGCGGCAGAGGCGATGCGCTTGGGCTCGCTGATGGTGGCGGAGTGCGTCGCGGCGGAAAAGGCGAGATGGCGCGGCGGCGGCATGGCGTTGCGCGCCTGATGCATGGCCAGGCGCTTCAGAATTTCGCGCCAGCGCAGAAAAAGGCCGGTGGCGGGATTGGCGAGAATCATTTCACCAGGGCCGAGGCGCTGGCGTTCGGCGATGCGAGATTCTTCGAGATCGATCAGGCCGGTTTCGGAGCCGGCGATCAGGAGACCGTCGTGCGTGAGTGTGTAGCGAAGCGGGCGGAGGCCATTGCGATCAAGTTTTGCGCCGACGAATTGACCGTCGGAGAAAATTAACGCGGCAGGGCCGTCCCACGGCTCGCTTTGCTGCGAAAGCGAGGTGAGTGCGGCGCGGATGTCGCGGGAGAGAAGCGGGTCGTTCTCAAACGCGGGAGGAACCAGCGTGAGCATGGCTTCATCGGGGCCGAAGCCCTCGAGGAGCTTGAGCTCGAACGCATTATCGAAGCTGGCGGAGTCGCTGACCTTTTTCTCCAGCGGAGTGAACCAGGAACCAACCGTGAGGCGGGCGCGAAGTTCGCGCTGTTTGGCGCGCAGCCAGCGGCGGTTCGAGACGATGGTATTGATTTCGCCGTTGTGGGCAACGTAACGGAAAGGCTGCGCAAGATCCCAAGAGGGTTGCGTGTTTGTCGAGTAGCGCTGGTGGAAGATGGCAAACGTCGTGGCGAACGAGGCGTCACGGAGATCTTCGTAAAATTGCGGAAATTGCCAAGGAGTGAGGAGGCCTTTATAGACGACCGTTTGCGAAGAGAGCGAACAGAGATAACAGCGCTCTGGCAGAAGCGCTTCGGCACGCTTGCGGAGGAGAGCGAGCTTCCACTCGAAGCGAGAGACGCCACGGCTTGCGTGGAAAGGGGCGACGAAGAACTGCCAGATTTCGGGCATGGTTTCGAGAGCTTTGCTGCCGAGAGAGTTCGTGTTGGTGGGTACGCGGCGCCATCCGAGGATGCGGAGGCGCTCGGTGTCGGCAGCGGCGGCTACCGCTGCTTTAGCGTCGGCCGTTGCTGCCGCAGGAAAAAACGCGAAGCCTAGGCCGAATACTTCTGGCAGGGCGATGCCCTGCTCCTGCGCGCGGGCACGGAAAAACTCGTAAGGGAGGGAGGTCAGCAATCCGGCGCCGTCGCCGCTGGCACCATCGGCGTCAACGCCGCCGCGGTGAGTCAGGCGTTCGAGGGCTGTAAGTGCAATGCTGACAATCTCATGGCTGGCGGGACCGCCGAGGCGCGCGACGAATCCGGTGCCACAGGCATCGTGGTCGGGATGGCCCCAGTTTGGGTGTCGATCGCTGCGGGACGGCACGCACCATTGCTGCATATCTGTTTATTAAGCGGGAGGGGCTCGGATGTACAACGCAGAATTTGCATTTATCAAATCGGTTTTGTGGGGGAGGAGATTCTAAGCTGTGGATTATTAAAACTTTGTAACTTCCGAAAAATGAAAATCGCGGACCTTCATCGCGGGAACCACCATTTCGAAGGCTTCTTCGCCGGTGGCGCGGACGGCGGGGCCGAGTTGCTCGACGTTGCGGAGCATCGACAGGATGGATTGGTTGAAGCGGAAATTGCGGACGGCAGTGGTGACTTGGCCTTTTTCGACGAGGAAAAGGCCGTCGCGAGTCATGCCGGTCATGACTTTTTCGTAAGGATCGACTTCGCGGATGTACCAGAGGCGGGTGACGAGTAGGCCGCGGTCGGTGGAGGCGACCATTTTTTCCGGGGAAGAATCGCCGCCCGCGAAGACAAGGTTCATCGGCGCTTCGCCGTATTCATTGGGGAGCGCAAAGCCGTGGCCGGTGGGTTTTTTGTGGGCGGACTTTGCGCTGGCGCGTGAGTAGACCAGGTTTTTCGGGACGCCGCGATCGACCAACAGGACCTGCTGGCGGGGGATGCCTTCGCCATCGAATGGTGCGCCGAGTTGGAGCGGATGGTAGGCGTCATCGGTGATGGAGATGTTTTTGCCGAAGAGTGGTTTGCCCTTGCGGTCGTTCAGGCAGGAGCGTTTGTCCTGGAGGGCGGTGGCGGCAAAATCGTAGAAGAGGAAACCGACGAGATCGAGCACGGCGGCTGGTTCGAGGATGACCGTGTAGCGGCCCGGCGGGAGTTCGCGGGCGTCGACGGCCATGTGCGCTTTTTCGCTGGCGCGCTGGGCGAGTTTTTGCGGATCGAAAGCGCGGACGCTGGCGGCGTTAGCTTTGGCCCAACTTGCGGCGGGAGTTTCCTGCATGGTGATGGAGAATTCGGCGTGCGTTTCGCCGTAGGCGGCGAAAAGGCCGCGCGAATTGCCCATTGCGGATTGCTGCAGGCCGCTGGCGAAAATGCCTGCGGCAACCTGGCCGTTCTGGATGGCAAGATCGCAGGCGCGACGGACGGCGCGGGCGCGGTCTTCGGGCGTGAGAGCAGCGGTTTCTTTTGCGAAGCGATTGAATTTGCGATAGCGCTGTTTGCCGGGGAGCGGAAGTAAATGCGGATCTTTTGGCTGGCTGTGCGCGAGGGACAGCGAGGCTTCGATGGCGGCTCGGAGGGAGTCTTCGTCGACGCGATTTGTTGTGGCGCGGGCGGTGCGGCTGTCCACGACTGTGCGTATGGAGACATTTAGGCCGTGCTCGGCGACATTTTGATGGATGGCGTTGTTCGCGAAGCGCGTGAGGGAATCGGCGGTTTCGTCGACGTGAACCTCCGTTTCCTTGGCGCCAGTGGATTTGGCGAGTCGGAGAACGGTGTCGATGATGCGGCGCAGTTCTTGTTCGGGGAGTAATTTCACAAAGGACGCTGCGCTTTTACCTGACGACCATTTCTTGGATTTGTGCACGGAGCTCATTGGTTTGAAAACGCCGAGCCAATTTTGATGTTGCGGAAGCGCGATGGCGCTGCGCCGTGGCCGGTGCCCATAGTTTGCATGGGCTGACCCTTGCCGCAGTTCGGCGTGCCCCAAAGCGTCCAATAGTCGCGGGAACAGATGGCGTCACAGGAATTCCAGAACTCGGTGGTGATACCGCTGTAGCTGGGGTTTTTGAGCATGCGCGTCTTCTTGCCGCCCTTGATTTCCCAGCCAAGTTCGGTCGAAAACTGAAACTGGTAGCGGCGATCATCGATGGACCAAGAGCGGTTTGTTTCCATGAGAATGCCGTCGTCCGTGTCGGCGATTAAATCGTCGAAATCCCAGGTGCCAGGGTTGAGGCTGATGTTTGTCATTCGAATGATGGGCAGACGGTTCCAGCTTTCTGTACGCATCGTTCCGGAAGAGCGCTTGAGGCCAATAAGATGCGCGGTTTCGCGGTTCGAGAGATAGCCGCGGAACTGACCGTCTTTGATGATGTCCGTGCACTGGGCGGGAACGCCTTCATCGTCGTAGGCAAATGAGCCAAGTCCCGGGCCGTGTTCGAGTCGGGCGTCGGCGACGACGTTTACGATGTCCGAGCCGTAGCGCAGTTTGTTGAGTTGATCGAGTGTGAGGAAACTTGTGCCCGCGAAATTCGCCTCCTGGCCGAGGACGCGATCGAGTTCGATGGGATGGCCGACAGATTCGTGAATCTGGAGGCCGAGCTGGCTGCCGCCGAGAATGAGCGTGCCGGTTTTTTCGGGGCACTGCGCCGCGGAATGAAGCGCAGCGGCTTCTTCGCCAACGCGGGGAGCGTGCTTCAGCAGTTCGAGAGACTCCACGAGCTCGTAACCCTCGAGCGCGTGCTGCCCACCGAAACTATTTGGGTAGGAGCGCTTCTGAATCTCGTCACCCTGAAAGGACGTGGCGGCGATGCCGCAGCCGGTGATCAGTTTGCGTTGGTGAATGCGTGAGCCGATGCTGGAGGCGAACCAGGAATCTATCTTGCGAAATTGCATTCCGGTTTCGGTGAGCGTGACGCCCTTGACACGCCGCATTTCGGCATCGGCGGCGAGCAGCAGAGAGAGTTGGTTTTCCAGCGGGAGCTCGAAGGGATCTTTGCGAAACGGGCTTTGCCAACTGTCGACGTAAGCGTCTTCCGCAACCATCACCACGTCACCGCGTTTCGCGAGTGCGGATGCTTTGGCGATAGAGACAGCCTGGGCGGCGGAGGCAGAAACGCCTTCGCGCGTGAGGCGATCAGTGGACGCGAATCCCCATGCGCCATTCGCGAAAGCGCGGACGCCCATCCCTATGGATTCGGATTGCGCTAGTGTCCCGACCTGGCCATTTTTGGTGGTGAGGTCGCGCTGGCGCAAATGCATCATGCGAACATCGGCATATGTGGCGCCCCGGAGGCGGGCTGTGTCGAGTGCGTTGGTACAGAAATCCCACATGAGCGTGACCTGGATGAGGCTGAATCAAGTTTACAAGAAAATGGGGCGCGGTTTATTGCGCCCCATCGTGAAAGACAAGAGCACAGACGGAAGTGTCTATGCTAATTACGTGCCTTCTTGCCACGAGGCCAGATAGTGTTCTTGCTCGGCCGTGAGCTTGTCGAGTTTGTGGCCCATGCTGTCGAGCTTGAGACGGGCGATTTCCTTGTCGAGATTTTGGGGCACGACGTAGACCTGCGGCTTCAGCTGCTTGTAATTCTGCAACAGGTATTCGGCGGATAGAGCTTGGTTGGCGAAGCTCATGTCCATAACAGCGGCCGGGTGTCCTTCGGCTGTGGCCAAATTCACCAGACGGCCTTCGCCGAGAAGATAAACCTTGCGGCCATCCTTCAGCAGGTATTCGTCCACGAGCGGGCGCACTTCGCGCTTGCCGGTCGACAGTTTTTCGAGCGCAGGAATGTCGATCTCGACGTTGAAGTGGCCGGAATTGCAAACGACTGCCCCGCTCTTCATGGCTTCGAAGTGCTCGGCGCGAATGACGCTCTTGTTGCCAGTGACGGTGATGAAAACATCGCCATGCTTGGCGGCTTCGGCCATAGGCATCACGCGGAATCCGTCCATGACGGCTTCGATGCCCTTCGTCGGATCGATTTCGGTGATGATGACGTCAGCGCCGTGGCCCTTGGCACGCATTGCCACGCCGCGTCCGCACCAGCCGTAGCCGGCGACAACAACTTTAAGCCCAGCGAGTAGCAAGTTGGTGGCGCGAATCACGCCGTCCAGCGTGGACTGCCCTGTGCCGTAGCGATTGTCGAAGAAATGCTTGGTCTCCGCGTCATTGACGGCGATGATCGGGTACTTGAGCGTACCGTCCTTGGCCATCGCGCGCAGGCGGATGACGCCGGTTGTGGTCTCTTCCGTTCCGGCAATGACGTTGGCCACCAAGTCAGTACGCTTGGTCAGAAGCATGGTGACGAGGTCGGCGCCGTCATCCATCGTGAATTGAGGCTTGTGCTCGAGCGCTGCGCGCAAGTGCGAATAATACGTTTCGTTGTCCTCGCCCTTGATGGCGTAAGTCGGAATGTTGTAGTCGCGGTTCAGTGAAGCGGCGACCTCGTCCTGCGTCGAAAGCGGATTCGACGCGCAAAGAACAGCGTCGGCCCCGCCATCGCGCAAAGCAATCATCAGGTTGGCCGTTTCGCTGGTCACATGCAGACAAGCGGAGACGCGCAGTCCTTTGAGCGGTTGCTCCTTCACAAAGCGCTTACGGATGATTTCGAGAACGGGCATCTGCTGATGAGCCCACTCGATCTTGCGCTTGCCGGCATCCGCCAGCCCGATATCCTTTACATCACCCTTTTTTAGTTCAGCTGTAGCCACACTCATTCTCCTTAGTGCGAATCTTGCGCGGCGAAGGGACTTCGCGCGGACAAAACAAGATGCCAGCGGATTAGCCAGCGTTTGCAGCGACTCCTAACGGCGTTCGCCCACTTCCACAGTGGCTGCCATGCCGAGACCGGCAGCCTTGCGCAGAGCTTCCGCGCGATCGGTGCGCTCCCAGGTGAAGCCGGGGCCGCTGCGTCCGAAATGGCCGTAAGCGGCAGTGTCCTTGTAGACCGGACGGCGAAGATCGAGGGCTTCGATGATGCCTTTTGGCGTTAACGAGAAGTATTCGCGTATGAGCGCGGTGATTTTCTCTTCGGAGACGGCCGCCGTGCCGAAAGTCTCGGCCATCACAGAGACGGGCTCGGCCACTCCGATGGCATACGCAAGCTGAACTTCCGCTTTGCGCGCCAAGCCTGCCGCGACGATGTTTTTCGCGATGTAGCGCGCCATATAGCAGGCGGAGCGGTCCACCTTCGAGGGATCCTTGCCGGAAAAAGCGCCGCCGCCGTGGCGGCTGTAGCCGCCATAGGTGTCCACGATAATTTTGCGGCCAGTCAAACCCGCGTCGCCCATGGGCCCGCCGATCACGAACCGGCCCGTAGGATTGATGTGGTATTTGGTTTTGCTGTCGAGCATCGCCCCCGGAATGATGGGGCGGATAACATGCTCGGTGACGGCATCGCGCAGGTCGGCGTTAGAAACCCTCTCGCTGTGCTGCGTCGAGATGACGACACAATCGACGCGAACGGGACGGCCATCTCGATACTCGATAGTGACTTGGGATTTGCCGTCGGGACGAAGAAAATCAACTTTCCCGTACTTGCGAACTTCAGAGAGGCGCTGCGTGAGGCGGTGGGCGAGTTGGATGGGCATGGGCATCAGTTCAGCGGTTTCGTCGCACGCGAAACCGAACATCAGGCCCTGATCACCCGCGCCGCCGGTATCGACGCCCATGGCGATGTCCGGCGATTGGCGCTTAACGGTGCACATGACGGCGCAGGTTTCGGCATCGAAGCCATATTTCGCGCGGTCGTAGCCGACGCCGCGGATGGTGTTGCGGACCAGCGTGTCGTAGTCAACGATCGCACTCGTCGTAATTTCACCGGCAACTACGGCAAGGCCCGTGGTGACGAGCGTTTCACACGCTACGCGCCCTTTCGGGTCCTGCTTCATTACTTCATCGAGAACGGCGTCGGAAATCTGGTCGGCAATCTTGTCCGGATGGCCTTCGGTGACTGATTCCGACGTAAACAAGAAGTTTCGTAAGGCTTCGCTCAAAAGACATTCTCCTTCGTGAACCGCTGCGGTCCCGCCGCCAGGACATGCTATTCAAAGTGCGTTGGATTAACCTAACAAAAGTAACATCGCAAGGTCCAAGAATCAACGCATTGAGCTTAAATGAGTTATAGGCGCAGCGAACGGTCGAAAATAAGGGGTGAACGGCGTTTGGGTGCATCGATGGAGAGGCGGTTTAGGCAGCGTCCTCGTCGTCATCCAGCTGAACATCCAGCTTCCCCTTGGTCTTTTTGGCCATCAGGTAGGAGCGGATGAATGGGTCAATGTCACCGTCCATGACCCGATCCACGTCCCCGGCGCTGAACTTGGTGCGATGGTCCTTGATCATGCGGTAGGGCTGCATGACGTAGGAGCGAATCTGGCTGCCGAAGGAAATGTCCAGCTTGGACTCGTCGAGTTTGTCGGTGTGCGCCTGGCGCTTTTGTACCTCGAGATCGTAAAGCCGGGAGCGCAACATTTTCATGGCCATTTCGCGGTTTTTGCCCTGGCTGCGCTGGGCTTGGCAACCCACGACGATGTTGGTGGGGATGTGCGTGATGCGAACAGCGGTCTCGACTTTGTTGACGTTCTGGCCGCCCTTGCCGCCCGAACGGAACGTGTCCACGCGCAGGTCTTCGGGACGAATGTTAATCTCGATTTTGTCGTCAATTTCCGGAATCACGAAGACGGAAGCGAACGAGGTGTGGCGGCGCGCGGCTTGATCGAAAGGCGAGATACGCACGAGGCGGTGCACGCCAGTCTCTCCCGTAAGAAGACCGTAAGCGTTTTCCCCAACAAATTGGATCGTTGCGGATTTAATGCCCGCTTCTTCGCCGGGAGTTTCGTCCATCACACTGGCATTGATGCCTTTGCGTTCCGCCCAGCGCAGATACATGCGCAGGAGCATGGAAGCCCAATCCTGAGACTCGGTGCCGCCGGCTCCGGGCTTAATGGTCATGATGGCGTTGAGGTGATCGGTTTCGCCGGAGAGAAGAGTCCTGGTTTCTAGCTCGCCGACAAAGCTCTCCGCGGCGGTTAGCTCGCGGTCGAGGTCTTTCAGGAGATCGTTGCGCTGCTCGGCGTTGGTTTCTTCCGTCGCGAGGCTTACGTAAGTCTCGATGTCCCCGGAGATGGACGTGAGCTTATTGTCAGCGTCAATTTGTTCTTCGGCACGTTTTCGGTCGCGCAGAACGGCTTGCGCTTCTTCCTGGTTGTTCCAGAAGTCGGGTTGAGCCACACGGGATTCCAGCGATTTCAGGCGTTCGCGGTATTGCGGCGCGTCAAAGATAACTCCGGACGAGCGCGATGCGGGGTTTGAGGCCTTCGTAGCGGTGTTGGAGATCTTCGAGAATCATGTCGTGTCCAGGGAGCTTCCGGCAACTTGGCCGGGCGCTAAACAGCCTTTCTAAAAGTTAGTCCTAACAGGATAGCGGAAACCAGCACGCAGAGCCAAGCGAACCAATCACCGAAACGCGTGTAGAGAGTTTTGTCCGTGCGGAAGTCGTACGGCAAATCGGCTGCGGCGCGCACGTCCGGCGGCATCGGACGTAGAATCCGCCCATAGGGATCGATCGAAACGGTGATGCCGCTGTTCGTTGTGCGCACGATCCAGCGGCGATTTTCGACCGCACGGACACGCGCCATACGGACGTGCTGCTCCGCGGCAGCGGAGTGGCCGAACCAGCCGTCATTCGAAATATTAACGAAGAGCTGGGCGCCGTTGGCGGCAAAGCGGCGAATCTCGCCGGGATAAATCGCTTCGTAGCAGATGAACACGCCAAACGCGTTCCCGTTCGGAAACTGTCCGACGGAGTATTTGGTGCCTTTGCGAAAGCCGCCCACTTCACTGGAGACGTTGCTCACCACGCGATGGATGAGCGGAAACGGCTCGTACTCTCCGAACGGAACGAGATGGACCTTGTCGTAGGAGAAATCCCGATGCCCCTGCGCGTCAAACATCAATGCGCTGTTATAGGGCGCCATAATCTCGTGAGTCTTTCCTCCCACCGAAACAGTCTCCGGTTTCCACTCCACCACGCCAACGATTAAGGGATGCTGGAAGCGAACGGCCACGCTGGAAGCCAAATAAGCGAATTGCGAATCTTGAAACGAAAAGGGCGCGGGGGCTTCCGGCCATACCAGGAGATCCGGATGGTGTGGCGAGGGCGCGAGACTTAGGCGCTGTATCTCAGCCAGATCCGAAGCGTGCTTGGTGAACCAATCGGTCGGGTACTCCTGCGCTTCGGGGAAATTGACCTGCACGGCGCGCGCCGTGTGATTGGCGGCTGGCACTGGCACGAACCGTGGCCCCACGATCATCACGAGAAGAACCAGCGCCGCAGCACCTGCCAGAATCCCAAGCCGCCGCTTTGGCGAATATTTCGTATCCGCGTCGCTCCAGGCGAGGAGCGCATTGAACGCCGCGACGAGAAACGATAAACCGTAGATTCCTGTGATAGTCGTGAGCTGCACCAGCGCCGCATTTGATGAAGCTGGATAGCCAAGCAGGTTCCACGGAAAACTGATCTCCGGCAGCCAGGTGCGAAACATCTCGAGCGAAACCCAGAGGAAGGGCGCGCCAAGACAAGCCAGCGTGATACTCCGCCTCGAAAGCCGGTTGATCACCCAAGTGACCGCGCCGTTCGCCGCGGCCCAAACAGAGGCAATCAGCAGTAAGACGCCCCATCCGCCGGCGAGAGAGAGCCCGCCATGCACGGAGAGTGTCTCCGCGATCCATGGGACGGACGTCAGCACAAAACAGATGCCGTGCAGGAATCCGCAGGCGTACGCCACGCGCGGACTCGCGCCGAAAAGCGCGATCAACAAAATTCCCACGCATCCCCAGGAATAAATGCTGAGGTAAAAACCGGTGTAGGAAAACGAGAGCGCCGCGCCGGAAACCGCGGCAATAAAAAGCCTGAGCCATGCGGGAGTTTCGCTTCCGGGATGCGGACGAAAATAGCCGAGCCACGGAAGCCCAGGCATCAGTGCTTGACGATGGCCTTGAAGCCGGCCACCTCGAGGCCTTTCCTGGCGTTGTCTACAGCTTTCTGGTCGGCGTAGGGGCCGACCAGCACGTGGTAATACTTATCGCCCTGCGGCGACTGCACGAAGGTTGGGAAATTTTTCTTGCGCAGAGTATTCGCGAGCGCCATCGCGTCTGATTCTTTGGTGAGCGCGGCAACCTGTAAGCTAGTGCCTCCGGCGGAGCTGAGAGGCGCAACACCGATGGTCTTCGAAATCGCGCTGGGCTGTTGCTTCGCGGGATTGCCGCTTTTTCCTACTGCGGATTTTGCGGAAGGGTTTATCGAAGGAGATGCGACCGGTTTCAGATGATCGTCGGTCTTATTCGAATCGCCCGCGTGGTAAAACTCCCAATCGGAATTTGCTGGCGCCGGCGATTCGGGCTGGGATTCGGGGGCCGGCTTTTTGTTCGAAGACTTCGGCGCAACTTCGGGCTTTGGCAAAACTGCGGAATCCGGAAAACTGCGCAGATTCGTGGATGCGCGCACTTGGCCATCGTATTGATTACGTCCCATGACGTAACCGAGCGTAAAAAACACGCCCGAAAACAGCAGCATCAGCATGAATAAGCCGATGACGTGCCGTCCTTCGAGCACTCGCTCTCCGGCGCCCCCTCGTTTTCCTCCGGAAGCCATTCTTACTTTTTCGGACCCCCTAACGCTTGTACCCAGCTATTAATGATATCGATGGGCAGGGGGAAAACAATCGTTGTGTTCTTCTCGACACCTATCTCCGTCAAAGTCTGCAGGTAGCGCAGCTGAATTGCGGACGACTGTGTCTCCAGAACTTTCGCGGCATCGGCAAGTTTTTGCGACGCTTCGAATTCGCCCTGGGCGTGAATGACCTTGGCGCGGCGTTCGCGTTCCGCTTCGGCTTGCTTCGCGATGGCGCGCTGCATCTGTTCGGGAATGTCGACTTGTTTTACTTCCACCTTGGACACTTTGATGCCCCAGGGCTCGGTGTCCTGGTCGAGGATAATCTGCAGCTTGCCGTTCACTTTGTCGCGCTGCGAAAGAATTTCATCCAGCTCGAATTGGCCGACGATACTGCGCAGCGTAGTCTGCGCGAGCTGCGACGTCGCGTACTGATAGTTCTGCACTTGCGACATCGCGAGATTGGCGTCGACTACGCGAAAGTAACAGACGGCGTTCACCTTCACGGAAACGTTGTCGCGCGTGATGATGTCTTGTGGAGGAACGTCCAGGGTCTCGAGGCGGAGGTTAATGCGATAGAGCGTTTCAATAGGCCAAAAGACCAAGTTGATGCCCGCAGTTTTGGCGTCGGGCAGCAATCGTCCCAGCCGTAGCACCACGCCGCGTTCCCATTCCTTGATGATGTAGAGCGAATTCCAAAACCAAATCAGAAAGATCCCGACGATCAACGCAGCCCCAAGAAGACCGAACTCTGGCATGATTACCCTCCTAAACGTGAACGCATTCTACTTGTTTTCGACGATCGCTGCTTCCTCTGGCTCGACATGCAGCTTTAGACCCTCCACGCTGCGGACCCGCACAGGCTTTCCTTCCGGCACTGCACGCGGGGAGATGGCTTGCCAAAGCTCGCCATGAACACGAATCATTCCTGCGGTGCCGGCGCCCAGCCCGGAAATGGCAACACCCTCTTCGCCAATCAACTCTTCCCTTCCCGTGGTCGATTTCCACGAGCGCGAACGCAGTACCAGCCGCATCAGAAATATCGTTATGAGCGCGAACGGCAGCGTCGCCGCTAGCGCGACACCCAGACTCACACCACCCGAAGTCAGCGGCGAACGGATCAGAAACATCGCGCCTAGCATCATCGAAATGATGCCGCCGATGGCGAGGACGCCGTGACTCGTGAACTTCGCCTCCAAGATAAATAGCGCGAGCGCCAGGAGTATCAGCAGCACCCCTGCGAAATTCACCGGCAAAATGTGCATCGCATAGAGCGCTAGCACCGCGCAGATGCCTCCAATCACGCCGGGCGCGATCATCCCCGGGTGCGTGAACTCGGTGTACAACCCGAGGACGCCAACCATCAGCAGCACAAAGAAAACATCAGGCTCGACAATGCGCGCGAGAAAACTCTGACGCCCGGAAAGCTCGAATGGGGCGATCGAGGCATTCTTTAGTGCCAGAACCGACTTTGTGCCGTCGAATCGCGTGATCGTGCGGCCATCGAGTTGATGCAAAAGATCATCGGGAGAAGACGCGATCAGGTCGATCAGTTTCCCATCAAGCGCTTCTTTCTCTGTGAACGCTTTCGCATCTGTCACCGCGGTTTCGGCAAGCGTTGGGTTGCGGCCGCGCTTCTCGGTGTAGCTCCGCAAAAAGGCGGTGGTATCGTTGAACATTTTCCTACGCATCGTCTCGTCAATTTGCAGTTGAAATCCGCCGATCGCAACCACTGGAGAAGCAGCGCCCGTGTGCGTCGCCGGCGCCATGGCCGCGATATCGGCGGAGAGAAGTATGAAGAATCCCGCCGACGCACCGCGCGCGCCCGTGGGCGATACGTAAACCGCCACTGGCACCTGCGACGTGAAGATATGCTGGATAATGTCCTTCATCGACTCGCCCAGCCCTCCGGGCGTGTCCATGGTAATCAGCACCAGCGCAGCATGCCGGTTCGCGGCGTCGGCAATCCCCTCATCGATGTAAGTGGCCAGCACCGGTTCGACTTCGCGATCAAGACTGAGCTGTAGCACGACTGGACTGGTGGAATGCTCGTCGGCTGTGGCCGATGGAAGCACAAGAAACGCCGTCGCGACGCAGACGCCGCAAAGAATCGTCAACGCCGAAGTTCGGAAAACTCTAGAACCGCAAAATCTTTGAACCAATCGATGAGCGCTCATTGTGCGCCTCCGGACGGCTTTACTTTCTGCAAATGTTCCAGTAATTCCTTCGCATCGGGATATTTGGGCGCCAGCTTCAGCGCTCGTTCCAATTCAGTGCGCGCCAAATCCAATTTTTTCTGCTCCAGATAAATGCGCGCGAGCGTCGTGCGCACTGCGGCGGAATCGCGAATCTCCAGCGAAGCCTGCAACTCCTTGGCGGAGTCATCCAGTTTGCCGCGGCGCCGGTATACTTCGGCAAGTCCGTTGTGCGCGGATGCACTCCCCGGATCGGCAACCAGTGCCGCGCGAAATTCATTCTCCGCGGCATCCACGCGCCCTGCCGAGAGCTCCTGCCGCCCGCGCCGTAAGTGCGCCGAGGGAGTGTCGGCGACTGCGGCAGCCGCGGCATTTGCGGAATCGCCAGCCGACACAATCTCTAATCGTAACGCGGTGGTATCCATCTCCGCGCGAACCCGTTCAAGATGCAGCAGCGTATCTTTCTTCGCGTCCAATCGCACCACAGGAAGCGCGTCGGGGCCAAACGTCTCCGCCGCGGTGTCGCGCTCTTGATCGGCTTCCGCCTTCTTGCCCGCCTTCTCGAGCGCTAGAATCATCAGCGCGCGATTTTCCGCCTTGTCCGGCTCGCGGCCGGAAGCTTCGCGAAAATACCCGGCGGCTTCGGCGAAATCATTCGTGCCGAGCGCCAACAATCCCAGGTTGAAGGGGTAGTCGTCCTCGTCGGGGTCAAGCTCCGCCGCCCGGCGAAGATCCGCAATTGCTGCCGTTGTGTTGTTCTGCCGCGCGCGCGCCAACGCGAGATTATTCAGAATCTCCGGCAGATCCGCGCCGGAAACGAGATTGTTCCGCAAGGCTCCTTGTAGCGACAAAAAAACTTCTTCCGCTTTCTCCGGCTGATTCATCAGCAACCGGCAAACCCCCGTCGCAAACACCGCTTCGACGAAGCGGTCGTGCGTTTTCGGCACCTTCGCGAACCAAATCAGCGCAGAGTCGCAATCTCTCCGCGCGTAATAGGCGTCGCCAATCGCGAAGTCCGGGTCGGGCCACTCGGGTTCGAGCCGCGCGGCTTCCCGAAGTTCACGCAGCCGCGGATCATCCTCGCTAGCCAGCAATCCGCGGACGTAGTGTTCGAACGCATCGAGCCGCAGAGGCCGCTGCGCTTTCGAGAATTCTTCGAGAGTCCGCGGGTAGGCGTGATCGTTGGCCGAAAGCAAACGCCAAAGCAGCCGCACATGCATGTCCATGAGCGAATCGAGCGGGCCCGTTTCCCGGATCGCAGGAAGCAGCCGCGTTGGGCTCACCCGCAGAATTTGAGCCTCGACCATGAGCGTCTGCCCGTCAGACGTAAACCTGCCAAAAATAACAAAATCCGCGTCCATGCTCTGGGCAATGCGCAACATCGAGGCGCGGCTCAGTTTTGCTGTGGGGGGAAGCCCCGAGCGGTCCAGCTCGCCTGTGCGCCCACTATGCGAATACACTTGCTGACCCGCCGCAGATAAACGCTGAATCGTCAGTTCCTCAAGCCCCTCGCCAAGCCAGTCCAACCGCGGCGATGCCCCGGCATTCTCGAACGGGAATACAAGATAGATTCCCTGTTGGGAAGCCTCGGACGCCGATCCGCGCGCACTTGCGGCGGTCCCAGCAGCTGAGGAAGGTTGTTGCGCAATAGCAGGAGGAGGGGCCGAACAACAAAGGGCAAGTGTGCAAAATAGGACAAGTGAATGCGCGCTGAAAACAGACTGCTTCATGCTCATTTGATTGTAGCAGAGGAGCGCGACAGCATCGCGCTAGAAGCGTTACGTTGGCGACAATTGGAATGCTGCGCAGATTCACAAACCGCGTACTAAAGAGCTTCCTGCTGCTTGCATGCTCCGCCAGTCCGAGCTACTTCTGAGGGCTGACCCTGACCTCCATAAATCTCCGTGGAGGCTGAGAGCCAATCGTTACCTCATGGAGTTCCGTCCAGTCCCCCAGTTCGCTGATTCGCATCAGGGAGCTGGTTTTGATTTCTCCCAAGGTGAAGCCCCACGTCATTCCTATACCGTTCTCGGCCAGCTTCACCTCGGTCTCGAGATAACGGCCGTCGTTGTAAGCCCTCATGTGGTAGGTTCCAGACTCATCATCGAAAGAGATCATGCCTAAAGCTTGAAGCGCGGATTTTCTATCGGCCGCGTTGCACCCAATTCCCTCGATCATCAGGACCAATCCGTTCAGCTTGAATTCTGCCTCCTCGGTCTGAACCAGGGCTAGGCACTCGCCAGCCCCACGAAAAATCCGCGCCTCTCCGGTCCATTTTCCGACCAGGAAACTGAGCTTCCTCATCGCGGCGCGCTGCGCCTCCGTGTCAGGCACTCGTGGCAGTTGCGTCATGAATCCAGAGAAGAAAACACAATTCAAGAATTATCAGCGCTTGGCACAATGACCGTGCTAATTGGCAGTTGGTCGCGCGGGTTTCGGTGCAGGCCACGCCTTCCGAAGCGGGACGTTGTTCCTGGCTACAGCTGAGTGGCGTCCGGCGGCTTCGGCACGAGCATTTCCTGAACCGCTGGATCCTTAAGAGCCGCGCCAAATGCCGGGTCTTTCTTTATATCCGTGAACTGTTTGTAGCCTTCGTCCTTGGCCTTGCGGAGGTAATGGATGCAGCGGTCGAGGTCGCCGGCCTGCGCATAAGACTTCGCCAGCATGTAATAAAACCGCCCGCGGTCTTCAACGGAGCGGTCTTGCAAGATTGACCCGCTGCGCGATCCGTTATGCTCGAAAAGCTGTGGATCGAGTATCAATGCGCGCCGGAACGCAAATATGGCCTCTTCGTATTTTTTGTCCCCAAAATACGCGTAACCCAGATTGCTGTACAGCACAGCCATGTCACTTCGGATCGCAATCGCCTTTTGGTACGCTTTTACGGCCTTTTCGTATTTCTTGCGCTGATACCAAATCGTCCCCACATTGTTTTCGGCGTCTGCGTATCGCGGATCGACTTTGACGGCTCGCTCGTAATATTTCAGGGCCAACCCCAAGGCGGCCTGCTGGTGCAGGGCGATGCCCAGCTTGTTCAAATAGACGGGATTCCGCGGTTCTTGATCCGAGAGCTTCTTGAAGAGCCCAGCGGCCTCGCGATACTGCTTACGGACCATATACAGGTCGCCCATCTGCTCATCGGTAAGTTCCGGGCGCACCACAACTACGGGGTCCTGCGGCGAAGGTACTTGCGCCACTCCGGGCGCCATAACCATTGACCGTGTACCTTCGAGTGTTTGACCTGTTGCGGGAATTGCAAGACTTAAGAGGAGAATACTGGCTGGAAACGCGACTCGTAGCTGAGTCATGGCGAGTCTCCCTTCTCCGGCGGAGGCGTAACTGGCTGAGGCTTAGCCTTGTCGGGGTCCTTCTTCTTGCCCCCAAAGATACCAAAAATTTTCTGTAAAGGGTTCTTTTTCTTTTCGCCAGGAGGGGTGTTCGGGTCACTGGCCCCTTGGCCAGTCGCATCGGGCGGCCGGTTCGGATCGTAGGGCGTTATCGGCTTACCCTGCGCATCGGTTTGCGGAGGTTTGGGTTCGCCACCTCCAAAAACTCGGGACAGCCAGGAACCCGAAGAAGCAGCCGCGGCGCTCCCGCCGTGCAGTTCGCAAAACGCCGTCGGAGCTGAGCCGGCAACATAAACCTCCTCGCGCGTCGTCGGACAGTTTGGCGTGGCAAGCTCCTGCGATTCGGGGTCGATCAGAACCGATTGCACGCCATCCGGCATGCTGAAGTCCTTGACGTCGCGATACGCCGGGAGCGCCGTCGCCCGAATCATGAAGTCCGCCCAAACCGGCGCGACCGTTGCGCCACCTGTCAAACCGAGGTCGCGATTGTCGTCAAACCCGACCCAAATAACCGTGAGCAGGTTTGAGGTGTATCCGGCGAACCACCCGTCCCTCGAAGTTCCCGTCTTCCCAGCCGCGGGCAGCGTGAAGCCCCTCGCGCGAACTCCTGCGCCGGTGCCCTTATTCAATACATCTTTTAGCAAGCTGGTGACCAGAAAGGCCACTCGCGGATCAAGCACCTGGTGCGTCTGCGGCGTAAATTTTTCCAGCACGCTGCCATCGGCGCTCACCACGCTATGCAGGAATTGCGGTTCCGCCCGCACGCCATTGTCCGCGAACGCGGTATAGCCCGCCGCCACGTCCACCGCGGTCATTTCGTACGCGCCCAGAGCGACCGCCGGCGTGGCTTGAATGTTGTTGCCCAGCCCCATCTGTCGCGCGATCTGTACCACGCGCCCGTAGCCGATTAGCTCAGCGACTTTCACGGTCGCCACATTCAGAGAATTCGTCAGCGCATCCCGCACGGTGACATGGCCCATAAATTTCTCACCGTAATTGTTCGGCGTGTACTCTTTGTTGTCGAATTCGAACGTTGTGGGCTCGTCATCGACCGTCGTTGCGGGCGTAATCACCGGCTGCACGCCGTCCACCGCATTGTCAAAAGCAGCGGCATAAACAAACGGCTTGAACACCGACCCAGGCTGGCGATGCGCCAGCGCGTGATTCAACTGACTCTGCCCGTAATCGCGACCTCCGATCACGGCTTTGATCTCCCCCGTTCGCGGATCAATCGCTACGAGCGCAATCTGCACCTGCGGAATCGCCTCGGTGCTTCCCTTCTTGGCGGCTTCCTTGCGCCATTTCTCATATTTCTTTGCCAATAGCAAATCTACGTTCTTGACACCGGCATCCACCGCGGCCGCCGCGGCACGCTGCAGCGCTGGATCAAGCGTCGTGTACACGCGGAAGTTCTGGCTCAGCAACTCATTTTCAGAATACTTGTCGAGAAGGTGATCCTTGACCATATCCACGAAGTACGGCGCTTCGCTCGCCGAGCCCGCGCTGCGCACAATCTTCAGCGGTGCGTGCTTCGCTTCATCCAATTGTTCTTGCGTGATGTACTTGTTCTCCAGCATCTGCGTCAGCACGCGGTCCCGCGCTTGCGCCCCGCGCTCTGGATGCCGGTCCGCGGAAGAATAATAATTAGGCGCTCGAATGATTCCCGCGAGGTATGCGCACTCCGCGATCGAGAGCTGCCGAAGATCCTTGCCAAAATAAGCTACGCTCGCCTCGGAGAACCCGCGAATCCCAAAACTCCCGCGGTTCCCGAGATAAACTTCGTTGGCATACAGCTCGAAGATTTGCTGCTTGTTGAAGCGCTGTTCGAGCTCGATCGAAACCATCGCCTCGGCCACCTTGCGCCGCATCGTCCGCTCATTCGAAAAGAAAAATGTCCGTGCCACCTGCATGGTGATGGTGCTCGCACCCTGATAGTGCGAAGAGCTGTGGCGAATGTCCGCCCACGCCGCACCCACGATGCGAATGAAATCGAATCCGCCATGGTCGAAAAACCGCTTATCCTCCGCGGAAAGAATCGCGTGGACCAATTCCGGCGGCAAATCTTCGTACCGCACCGGCCGCCGCTTCTCCCTGGCGCTATCAAAAAGATTGGTAATCAACTCCGGCTCGATCTGCGCCGTGTCCAGGCTGCTCCCGCCGGAGAGGGGGCGAATCGAACGGATCGATTTCCCGCTGAACTGCACCGCCAGAGCGTTCGAACCGCCAAAATAGGAAAGCTTCGAAGGCCGGATGTCCACAGTGTTTCCCTGCACGGTATACTGTCCCAGCGAGTTGTCGTCCGCTTCGGGGCGGTATCCGATGCGCGTCAAGTACGTCGTGAGATCTTCCGCGCTCCAGGCCTGCCCGGTGGAAATATATTCCGGCGCGGAAAAGATCTGCGTCGTGTTTTGCAACACCTTGCCGGACAAACGCGCGTCGATCATCCGCGAATATTTGATGTAGTAATAAGTGAAAATCCCGCCCGATGTGAGGAAGATGGCGAAGACGATCCCCAGGAACGTCAAGCCTAACTTAGAAGTGAAAAATCCTTTTCCGATTCGGATACGCAAACGATGGCTCCCGGGGCTGAACTTCTATTGTCTCGCAACACTCAGCACTAAGAAAGACGGAGTTCGCAGGAGAAATGTTGCTTGATTAAATGCACGCAGAGCTGTCGCGCTAGCGGGCATCGCCTGCGGTTTCTCCCGAACGGATCCGGGCAGGGCCGCGGCTGGAGGTCCGATTCCGGCCATCCGAAGCGGGCGCGCAAACCCACTACATAATTGATTTGTTCTCACTGGAAGGAGAAAAGTGCAGCTCAGTGCTGTAGAAAAGCAGATCGACCGGAACCGTATACTCCATCGATATCTTGACGATGGACTGCGTCACGCTGACTTTGATGTCTTCCCGTTTCGCGGGAAGGTCCAAATCCTGCGCCACCTTGAAAACGTTGTCACGGATCTGCTCGTCCGTATAGTGGTTCACGATGCCGAAGCGCGCCAGTTCCTGCATCTTATCCTGCAATTGGTATTCGGAAATGTACGGCGGCACCAGCTTGATTGCTAGATAGATCGCCAACACGGCTACGGTCAAAAGAACGACGGTCTTCAGCGTCACCGCCCCTCGCTCCGCGCGGCGGCCGGGCTTCATCGAAATCCGTTCAGGGGTGCCAGCAAAGTGCACGAAAATCTTCTCCGGGGGCCGTGAACGCCGACTCTAAAGCGCGGCATTGCGCGGCAGAATTCAGCTGCTGTCTTTCAATTAACGCTAGCACCCTGCTTAGAGGGTGTCGAGACGTTGGAGAGTCAGGTGTTCCCGGAAAGCTACGGGGGCACGCAGAAGGACAGGCTTAGGCCTGTGGCCTTTTTGCTTTAGTAAGCCCGAGCAAAAATGGCCCGCTCGGAAGCCGCTTTGCCGCAATAAACGCAAACCCCAGGCCCGCCATCCCGCGCATTGTCGCCCAAGGTCTGATCGATGGGAATGCACCGCATCGTCGCCCGCGTTTCTTCCTTAATCTTGGCTTCACACTCCGCGCTTCCGCACCAGTACGAATACGCGAAGCCCATCTCGACGGCCTTCTTCAAGTCATCGTACGTCTTCGCGTCATGCGTGTTGGCTTTGCGGAAAGCCAAAGCCTTGTCGTGCAACGCCTGCTGAATTTCGACGAGCAGCCCTGCGATCGTCTGCGCTATTCCAGCCAGCGGCGAGCTAATCTTCCCCTCTCGACCCGGACGATCCCGCCGCGCCAACACCGCCGCCGCCTTCGCCACATCCTTCGGCCCCAGCTCGACACGCAGCGGCACGCCGCGCATCTCCCAATCGTTGAATTTCCAACCAGGACTCGGCCCTTCGCGCTCGTCCAAAGTAACGCGCACATTCGCCGCCACCATTTCTGCTTTCAACTTACGCGCCGCGTCCATCACCGAACTCTTTTCTTCGTCAGTCTTGTAAATTGGCACGATCACCACCTGATACGGGGCGAGCTTCGGCGGCAAAACCAGCCCCTGATCATCGCCGTGCACCATGATGATCGCGCCAACTACGCGGGTCGAAAGCCCCCACGACGTCGTCCAGCAATGCTGCAACTGCCCGCCCTGGTCCAGATACTTCACCTCGAAAGCCTGCGCAAAATTCTGTCCCAGAAAATGCGAAGTCCCGGACTGCAGCGCTTTGCCATCGCCCATCATGCCTTCGATCGAATAGGTAACGTCCGCTCCTGCGAATTTCTCCGCGTCTGATTTTTTTCCGGGAATCACGGGAATCGCCGCATCATTCACCGCAAAATCCGTGTAAATATCCAGCATCTGCCGCGTTTCGAACTCCGCTTCTTCGCGCGTAGCATGCGCCGTGTGACCCTCCTGCCAGTAAAACTCGAGGGTGCGCAGAAAAAGTTTCGTGCGCAATTCCCAACGCACCACGCTGTTCCACTGGTTCATCAAAACCGGCAAGTCACGGTAGGACTGAATCCACTTCGACCACATGTGCCCAATGATCGTCTCCGAAGTCGGCCGGATCACCAAGGGCTCCGCCAGTTTCTCGCCACCGCCAATCGTCACAACCGCCAGCTCCGGCGAGAAGCCTTCCACGTGGTGTTTCTCTTTATCAATGAAGCTGCGTGGAATGAGCAATGGAAACGCCACATTCTGGTGCCCGGTAGCCTTGAAGCGCCGGTCCAGCGCCTGCTGCATGTTCTCCCACAGTGCCCACCCATACGGCCGCACGACCATGCAACCTCGAACAGGAGCATAGTCAGCAAGCTGCGCCTTCAAAACCAACTGGTTGTACCACTCGGAAAAATCTTGTGCGCGTGTAGGGAGCTTTTCTTCAGCCATGCGGCGGTATGTTCCGTTCTCCTCAGAGCAATAAATTCGTCTGAGTAAACTCAAAAGCGTAACGGACGCGTTGCAGCGTGTCAACGAAGAGGGGATCCGGTGGGGAGCAGACATTGATTTCAAACGTCTCGTGATTTACAGAACGACGACGATTGCTTCGTTATCACCGAAGATTACTTGCACGATGCCAGGCCACGGGATGAAACTTTGGGCGGACTTGAAACATGATAAAACTTTTAGGATGGCCCAGCTGACCGAGATGCAGCCCGAAATCGAAGCGGAAAGCGTTACAAAGAAGCCGATAGACGTCGCGGATAACCCCGCTCCCGGCTGGCGTACCTACGTAAACGCGTTTCTCGCCACGGAAATTTCTGCGCTGACCAGATACTACGATCGTGTAATCCAGTGGCTGCCGCGCGAAGACGACAAGGGTAGACTGCTCGCCGCGATCGATGCGCCGCGCAAAGAGACTGTTGGCAAGGACGAGCAGTTCCCTGACCTGACCCACGAGCGCGACAAGCGCACCGCAATTCTGATCAACGGAACCTTCAACCACGACTTGGACATTCAAGCTCTCCTAATGCAATTGAAGGCGAAGCTCGCGCGCACCTCGCGCCTGATGGTGGTTCTCTACAATCCGTACCTGCGCTGGGCGTATTACCTGACGAACCGCATGGGAATCCGCAAGGGCGACCTGCCGAGCACGTTTGTGACTCGCGTCGATCTCGAAAACATCGCGAAGGTGGCAGGCTTCGAGATCGTGCGTCAGCGGCAGGCGGTGTATTGCCCGTGGAAAATGCTGGGACTCGGCACGGTCATCAACCGGGTGATGCCGCTGGTGCCGCTTGCGCGTTGGCTGAGCTTAACGTCGGTAGTAGTGATGCGGCCGCTGGTCCCGTCGTCGCAGCAGGGAGTTTCTTGCGTCATTCCGGCGCGCAACGAACGCGGAAACATCGAGAACACGCTGAAGCGTTTTCCGAATCTCGGCCGCGAGGCCGAAATTATTTTTGTCGAGGGCCACTCGACGGATGGAACTTGGGAAGAAATTCTGCGCGTCTCGACGGTGTACCGCGACCAGTTCCGCATTCTAGCTGTGCAACAACCCGGCAAAGGCAAAGCAGACGCGGTGCGTCTAGGTTTTTCGCACGCCAGGGAAGACTTGCTGATAATTTTGGACGCCGATCTAACCATGCCGCCCGAAATGCTTACACGCTTCAGCTATGCCTACGATCAGGGGCACGGCGATTTTATCAACGGGTCGCGGCTGGTGTATCCAATGGAAGGCGAGGCCATGCGGTTCTTAAACCGCCTGGGAAACGTTTTTTTCGCGAAAATGCTGAGTGCGGTCCTGGGTGTGCGGTTGGGAGATTCTCTGTGCGGCACGAAGCTGGTGACTCGTCACGACTATGAGCGAATGGTGGCGTGGCGGAAAGATTTTGGCGAGTTCGATCCGTTCGGCGATTTCGAGCTGCTCTTTCCTGCGGCGGAGCTGGGGCTGGACATCGTCGACGTTCCGGTGCGGTACCTGGCGCGGACTTACGGTGAAACAAATATCCAGCGGTTCCGGCACGGCCTGCAGCTATTGAAGATGACATGGGTAGGACTCGTACGCATTAAGATGGGAATCAGGAAGAAGCGTCCCTCCACTTCAGAGAGCGCCGCCAGCTAGCCGTGCCAATTAGTTTCACACGCTGGTATCGCTGGGCGCACACGTTGATCTGTTGTTCACGGCCTTACGTCTGATCGCGCAATTACGTTGATGCTCGCTCCGTCAGGAATGAGAGCCTCGAGTTCGTTCTCTTTTAGAGGAAGCGGAGCCCAAGTACTCGCATGCTGTATCGAGTACCCAGCATCTCGCAGCAGCGCGACGAGCGCTGGGAAGCTGTTGTGCTCCTCGGCGTGCACGTACGGCGACAACTCCATCACCAAAACAGGCCGAAATTTTGTCAGAACTGCGAGGCCGCCCTGCAGCACCGGCAATTCATGGCCGTCTACGTCGATCTTGATGACATTTAGCCGCTCAATACCTTCGCGGGCGACGAAGCGGTCGAGAGTGTCCACCGCTGCGTTTCGGGCTGTAACCGGACGTCCCCTGTGCTTCGGGTGCACAGAAGTATCCTCTTCGAGAGGCCAGCTGGCAAAGATTTCCTTGGGAGCGTCCCCGGCAGCTGATGCGGCCAATAGAATCTGCCGTGGATGCGTGCGCGCCTGCAGTTCCGGATTCAAGGCAAGGTTGCGCTTCAATTTGTCGAACGCAAAGTCCGTTGGCTCAAAGGCGAATACTCCTCCTGTAGGCCCGACGCTGCGCGCCAATCCCAGAGTGTGGGCACCGATGTTCGCTCCTATGTCAAACACCACGTCGCCGGGTTTCACGAGCTTCTCTAGAGTGATCACGGTCGAGCGCTCGAATGCACCCAACAAATAAATCGAGAAGTCGATTCCCTCGCTCAGATCCAAGGACCACATGAGACCGCGCCGCCGGACGGTTGCGCAGTTATTCTTGCCGGCCACCGCTCGCCCAGTGGCGATGAACTTATAGGCTAAAGAGGCCAGCGATATTTTTGTTTTAGTTGTTAGCATTATTGTAGCCACATTATGTGCACCTTAAACGTGTCCAACAACCTTCGGCCAGCGGCAAGCGCTATAGCCGGCGCACGGATACGAGCGCGAACATCCCGAGTCTGGGCATTTGAGATTCCAGCATCCGTTCTAATCCCGCCCATGCCGAGCGAGTAAAGCTCGGCATCAAACTCCGCATTCCTACTCCGCCAGAGACCAGGTAGCGAAACGGCAGAAAAGGACAAATCCGCTCAATGGAAAATTCCGGGAAATCAGATTCAAACTTGCTGCGATCTCTTGCAAAAACAATCCAAGGAACCGCGATGTTGGCGCCAGAAAGCGGTCCCGTTGAGGAATAGGTCCAATCCGCTGCTTCCGGGCGAAAAGGCTCGTGATGAAAATATCTGTAGATAAATGAGGACCAATACGTAATCCACGGTTCGATCATGAGAATTTTTCCTCCTGGGCGCAGGCACCTCGAAGCTTGCGTGAAGAATCGGCTCACATCGGGCATATGGTGCATCACGTTCGTCATTACGATCGCCCGCATCGATCGATCAGCGAACGGCATCCGTTGTGCGTCAACGACTATTTGCACATCGGAACACTGAAACACCTCCGAAGTGATCAATCCCGGAATGAAATGGGCGCAGTAACCGCCGCCCGAACCCAACTCCAGGACTTTCCCTTCTCCCGGCGGAAGCTCTCGAGCAAGCATGCCGTACCACTCATCATAGATGGCCTTCAGAAAAGGCTTCGAGGAAATAATCTGTTTTCTTAGTTCGGTGGTGTTGGGATCATCTACTTTCAGCGCTGCCGTTAGCGGGTGGGCGAGCAGGCGGCGGAGAAGCGAGGGTAGCAAAGGGGCTATCCTCTCAACCGGGACCACGCCTGCCGACAAATGCCAATCATCCGCAAGCCGTTGGAAAATGCGTTTCTCATCTTCTTGACACCGTGGATTCGTTCCTGATGGAGCACCGGGACCTCGACAAGCTCCAGGCGCAGCTTGCTCGCCCCAAAAGCAGTTCAAAATTGCCCCACAGAACTCTACTGCCCCCGCTCTCGTGTGCTCGGACTTCCGAATCCTCGGCTATCATGGTCGTCCTCCGACCTTGCCGTGAAGGGCTTCCAGCCGGGTCCGTGCCTCCGTCATTCCAGGAGCCAATCGCAGTGCTGCCGCGTATGCATGCTCAGCTTGAGCGTACTCACCCTTAGTTTCGAGCGCTCGCCCCAACAAAAAGCACGCCATCGGTGAGGGCGAAATTTCAGCAGCTCGCGCGAAATCTGCAACGGCGGCGGTGTAATTCCAGGATTCTAGTTCGATCGTTCCTCGCCCGATGTAGCTATTCTGCTCTTTTGGATTGAGAGCAATCGCGACGTTCAATTCCATCAAGGCCGCCGTGTAATTCTTCGACGTCAGGTACAGGATCCCAAGATTGTTGTGTGCTTGCGCTGCTTCGATGGGGTCCGAGGAAAGGGCGATGGCTTGGCGGTACTCACGGGCGGCCTGTTCCGTGCGGTTTTGACGTTGCGACAGGACGCCGAGATTGTAATGGGCGGACGCGAGTTCAGGGATCAAGCGGACAGCAGCTTCGAAATGTGTCTCCGCGAGCTCTGGTTGCCCTCTCTCGATGAGAGCCGCGCCCATGTTGTTTTCAGCGATCCCGTTGTTGTTCGTTGCCTGGAGCGTGTGCGAGAAGAGCGTATAGCTGTCCCGCCAATAGCCAATTTGTTTTCGCGTTAGGTACACGTAGGGAGATACCAGCAGCACAAAAGACACTACGGCAACTCCTTGGTGCAGGTGTATGCGTGATGCCCATTCTCCCAAAAGCCAAACAGCGGCAACAAATAACCCCAGCATTGGAATGTACATGAAGCGGTCGGCCATCCCTTGCCGTCCCGATTGCACAATCCCGATCATCGGCACCATCGTTCCCAAATACCAGAGCCAGCCCACAAGCAGGTACGGCCTTTCTCGAAGGCGCCAGACGAGCCCGCTAATGCCGGCGAGCACGAGTGCGGCGAGGATTACTTTCCACCAGGCCAATGAGTTTTCCGGATGAGGATAGAAAACCCCCAATCGGGTAGGCCAAATCGCCTTTCCTAGGTACGCCCAATACGAATAGACGGCGTTTTTCAGGCGCCAACTAAACGGCATTGCCACAGCCAGCGCGCCCTCCTTACGATGCAGGCGGAGTGTCACCCAGCTGGCCGCCGCGGCCAGCAGCAAAAGAGGAATTTTTTCAATCACCAGCGCTAGAAAGGAAGATGGGAACCTGCGCTTCTCAGCTGACTCCTCTACATAGGAGAGTCTTCGCAGCGGCCAGTAATCCAACAGTAGCAAGCCAAAGGGGAGCGAGACGACCATGAGCTTGGACATCAGCGCCAAGGCAAAAAACGACAACACACAAAGATACCGCCCCATGCCCGGCTTGCGTACGTACCAGCCATACGCACAAAGCGTGAGCAACAAAAAGAACATGGAAAGCACAGCCTTACGCTCCGTGACCCAGGCGACGGATTCCACATTGAGTGGGTGAAGCGCGAAGAGAGCGGCCACGGCCGCGCTGCGCAGCGGATGGCTGGTGACGCGGTCCAGGAGTAAAAAGAGAATTATGACGTTCAGAGTCTGCAAAAAGACATTGCCGAAGTGATGTCCCGCGGCGTTGCTCCCATAGAACTGCACATCCAGCATGTGCGAAATCCACGTCAGCGGATGCCAGTTAGCGGCCGGATTATCGGTGCCGAAGGCCCACCTGAGGTTCGCCCAAGAACCCCC
>Ga0209448_10000001_pt1 | contig 96871 bp, 82 predicted proteins | sample BogFormECP14_OM2_FD_188245 | JGI IMG/M metagenome (GOLD analysis project Ga0209448, IMG submission 188245) | Bog forest soil microbial communities from Calvert Island, British Columbia, Canada - ECP14_OM2 (SPAdes) (version 2) | ecosystem: Environmental > Aquatic > Freshwater > Wetlands > Bog ... | reverse complement strand
TGTAGGTCCAATAGAAATATCTCATAAACGGCGGTTTGGACAGGGGGCGCGCCTAGGCTGTGCATCCCGGCGGGAATCTAGCTATTGACATTTGTATATACAATTGCATATCATCCATTGTGATGTTGCAGGCGGATGGCTTCGACTGGGACAGGGGCAACCGCGCCAAATGCGAGAAACACGGGCTTTCCATCGCCGTTATCGAGGGCCTTTTTGCGCGTCCGCTGGCTATTCTTCCGGACGCGGCCCATTCGCAGCGTGAAAAGCGTTTGCGTGCGATCGGACGAACGGATAAAGGGCGCGGCGTGTTTATCATATTCACGCTGCGGCGCAAGGGCGATGAACTTTTGATCCGGCCGATCAGCGCCCGGTACATGCACAAGAAGGAGATCGAGATCTATGAAAAAGAAAATCCCGACCTTTAAGAGCGACCGTGCAGCAGCGGCCTTCGTCGACAGAGCTGACCTGTCGCAATATGACCTTTCGGGAGCGCAGATGGTGCGGTTCGAGATCAAGCGTAAAGACAAGTCGATCAATCTGCGTTTGTCCGAGGAGCTTTACGACGCTGTGCGCGAGCGGGCGGCCCGCGCGGGCCTGCCCTATCAACGTTTCATTCGCTTGACTCTGGAACAGGCGCTGGGGGCGTCGAAATAGAGCAGCCTTCATGGCGAGGTCGAGGTCGCCGCAGGTCACGTAGGCGACGAGGGCGGGCTTATTTTCGAAATGACAAGGCATGAAGATCGAACTAGAGGTTATCTCACAACCGGCGGTTCGGGTAGTTGCTGTAAATGCCGTTAAGCAGAGTCGCGCGTTTCCAGATTGCCCGACGGACGCTGTGATTTTGATCGCTGGTTGAACACAAAGACCGACAGAATCGTAAAACCCACCAAAACGACGAGACACGCGATCCTAAACGCGTCAAATGGCAGTGCACCAGCCCACAGTACACCAGTCAGTAGTCCGACCGAGAACGCTCCCGGTAGCCCAACCCAAGGGACAATGCGTGGAGACACCTTCCATTTCCATGGACTATCCAATTGCGAACGCTCAAACATGGCGAGCACCTCCGTCTAGCGGTTGCAATGCACCAGTATCCTGCGCGTTTCTAAAGTTGGGCGCTGCGACGCAGACCACCTGACCAAGTCAGAGCTGACGAAACATCGTCCTCAGCTCGCTAATCCAGCTTCAGGTTTTCCCGCAAAATCCCGACGTCTTTGTCGCCACGCCCAGAAATGTTCACAATCACAATTTCCGACTTCTTCATCTTCGGAGCGCGCTTAATCACTTCAGCAACCGCATGCGCGGATTCGAGCGCTGGAATAATGCCCTCGGTGCGAGCCAGCAGCACAGTCGCTGCAAGTGCTTCAGCGTCAGAGGCGGGAACGTATTGGGCGCGCCCTGTATCTTTGAGCATGGCGTGCTCGGGCCCAATCGACGGGTAGTCGAGCCCGGCAGACACGGAGTGCGTAAGCGCGATCTGCCCGGACGCATCCTGCAGCACGTAAGAATAAGTCCCCTGCAGCACGCCCGGCGAGCCGCCGCGGAAGCGTGCTGCGTGCTCTCCAAGCGCCGAGCCGCGCCCGCCGGCCTCGACTCCGATAAGCTCGACCCTCTTGTCCTTCAGGAAGTCGTAGAAGATGCCGATGGAGTTCGATCCTCCGCCGACGCAGGCGATGATCACGTTCGGAAGCTTGCCTTCGGCCTTACGAATCTGCGCGCGGGCTTCGCGTCCTATGACGCGATGGAAGTCGCGGACCATGGTCGGATAGGGATGCGCTCCCAGCACGCTGCCCAGCAGGTAATGCGTAGTGCGCACGTTGGTGACCCAGTCGCGCATGGCTTCGTTGATGGCGTCTTTGAGGGTGCGCGAACCGGAATCGACGCCGCGAACCTCCGCTCCCAGCAGACGCATGCGGAAGACGTTGAGCTCCTGGCGGCGCATGTCTTCGGTGCCCATGTAGACCACGCACTCGAAGCCGAGCAAAGCGCAAACCGTAGCCGTCGCGACGCCATGCTGACCGGCGCCGGTCTCCGCAATGACACGGTGCTTGCCCATGCGCTCGACGAGCAAGGCCTGCCCGAGACAATTATTAATCTTGTGTGCGCCGGTGTGGAGCAGATCCTCTCGTTTGAGATAGATTTTCGCGCCGCCAAGTTTCGCGGTCAGCCGGCGGGCGAAAAACAGCGGCGTGGGGCGTCCGGCATAGGTCTTCAGCAACAGGTCGAGGCGTTGCTGAAACTTGCGATCGCGTTTTGCTTTTTCGTACTCACGCTCCAGTTCGTCGAGCGCGGCCATCAGCGTTTCTGGAACGTAGCGGCCGCCGTAAACGCCGAAACGTCCGGCAGTCGCGGCTTTTCGTGAATCTTGTCCGCCCAAGGTTTTCCTTGCGGTCGCCGTTGCCATCTTCAATTGGCCTCTTCCATGGCCCGCACGGCTTGGACAAAAGCGCGGATTTTTCGGGAATCCTTTTTGCCGGGCTCGCTTTCGACGCCGGAGGAAACGTCCACGCCCCAGGGATGAAGCAGGTGGATCGCCTCCTGCACATTGCCGGGACGCAAGCCGCCAGCGACGATCAACTTGCTGATGCTGTTGATGATTCCGGCCCAGGGCTGCACGCGTTCCCAGTCGAACGGCTGCCCGGTGCCGCCGCGTTCTTGCGGCGTTGAGGAATCGAGTAGAACTCCCGACACGACGCCGGGGCGGAAGCCGTGGGTTTCAAGAAAGAGATCGCCGTTTTTGGCGACGTGGATTTTGTGGACCCGTTTCCCCTTGTAAGCCTCGTCGGGTTCGACCAGTCCCGCCGCAACCGGATCCCACCCGACCGATTGCTCAGCGGGCGCGTCGAAAATCTTGGCTGGCCAGGTGCGGAAAATCATGGGGCGGGAGGATCCGTTGGTGAACTCCTGGTTGGCAAGTCCATGGAAGAGCTCGCGGCTGAATTCCGTGCTCTCTTCGCCATGCAACTGCACGGCGGTAAGACCTAACTCCTTCGCCGTGTCACGCACGTGCTCCACGCTCTCGTTGACGAAAACGCCGACTTTTTCCATGTGCTGCGGCACCTTGGCGACAATCGCGCACGCGGTTTCCAAAGTGACGTAGCGTGGGCTCTTCGCATAGAAGATAAAACCCAGCGCGTTCGCGCCCGCATCGGTGGCGGCGCGCGCGTCGTCGAGGTTCGTCATCCCGCAGATCTTGATCCAAGTCATAAGAGCAGCTGTCAGCTCTCAGCTATCACTTCTCAGTGAAATCAACTACCTAGTGACCACTATTCTTGCCTCTTCCAGCAACTTTGCAAGCGCTTCGCCCGGCCGCTCCGCTTTCATCAGCGACTCGCCGATCAGGAACGCCTCGTAGCCCGCCGATCGCAGCCGGGCTATGTCCGCCCCGCATTGAATTCCGCTCTCGGCTACGCGGACGCAGGACGCGGGCATTTTGTCCACCAGCCGAAATGCGGTTCCGAGATCCACTTCGAAGGTGCGCAGATTGCGGCTGTTGATACCGATCAGGTCGCAACCGGCATCGAGCGCGCGTTGCAGCTCCGCTTCATCATGAGCTTCGCACAAAACGTCGAGACCGTGAGACCTTGCGGCCGCGGCCAGAGATACCAGCTCTTTTTTATCCAGTGCGGCGACAATCAGCAGAATGGCGTCGGCGCGGTTTGCCCTGGCTTCGACGATCTGCAATTCATCGACAATGAAATCCTTGCGCAAGCAGGGAAGAGCACTGCTGGACGAAGCCGCGCGAAGATAGTCCAGCGAACCTTGAAAAAATTGTTCGTCGGTCAACACCGATAGTGCGGCGGCGCCTGCTTGTTCAAGATCGCGCGCAAGTTCAGACGGTCTGAAATCCGCGCGAATCAAACCTCTCGACGGCGACGCTTTTTTCAGTTCGGCAATAACGGCGATGGCGATCCCGTTCTTCGCGGCCCGGCGCAACTGCTCCCGAAAGCCACGCGGAGTATGCCCGGCCGCCGCGTGTTCCAGCGCTCGCAGGTCGTAGTCTCGCCGATGCAGAGATAGGTACTGACGGGTGGCGGCGACAATGGAGTCGAGGGAGGCTGGCATGGCAGACGCTCAATTATACGGAAGCCGCCCGATTCGGGTGGATCGATTGCCGGTGATGTCCGCCGCCGATGTCCGTCGTCGTCGGGCTCATAGTGTGACGCCCGTCATTGACCCGACTTCCGGCAAGGTGCTATAAACGAGTGCTTTGTGCCGGGGTGTATAGTCCAATGTTGGGCTCTGTGCCGAAGCACAAGTTTTCCGACGCGGCCAAATCGGCACTCCTCTTTTTATTGTTATGCCTGGCGGTGGAAGCGTGTTCGGAGAATCACACGTCGTGACCCCTGAATACTTTGGAGGATTGTAATGCGCACTTGGAACGCCAATTTTGCGTCCGTCGGACGCCGGTTCACGAAAATTTTCGCCATCCTTGCAACTCTGCTGCTTCTGACTGCCGGCCGAGCGCTGGCGGAACCTGCCGGGCAAACGTCCGAAGCGGGCGAGGCGGCCTTGAAACTGCCTGACCTTTCTTCGGTTTCTTTCCTCGGCGTCGACGGCCATCGCCTGCTCCTGATCGGGCTGCTCTTCTGCGTCTTCGGCCTCGGCTTCGGCATGGCCATCTTCATGCGCCTGAAGAACCTGCCCGTGCACCGCTCCATGCGCGAAATTTCTGAACTGATTTACGAAACCTGCAAGACCTACCTGATTACCCAAGGCAAGTTCCTGATGCTGCTGTGGGTCTTTATCGCGGTCATTATCTCTGTGTACTTCGGCTGGCTGAAGCCGGTGCCCGGCAAGTCTGTCGCGCTGACGCTGCCCATCATCCTGATGTTCAGCCTGGTGGGAATCGCGGGCAGCTATGGCGTCGCCTGGTTCGGCATTCGCGTCAACACCTTCGCCAATTCGCGGACCGCCTTCGCTTCTCTCCCCGGCAAACCTTACCCGGTTTATCAGATCCCGCTGGAAGCCGGAATGTCGATCGGCATGATGTTGATCTCGGTCGAACTGCTGATCATGCTCTTCATCCTGCTGTTCATACCCGGCGACTACGCTGGGCCGTGCTTTATCGGGTTCGCGATCGGCGAATCGCTGGGCGCTGCGGCGCTGCGTATCGCGGGCGGCATCTTCACCAAGATTGCCGACATCGGTTCCGATTTGATGAAGATCGTCTTCAAGATTAAAGAAGACGATGCCCGCAACCCCGGCGTGATCGCTGATTGCACCGGCGATAATGCCGGCGACTCGGTGGGACCGTCGGCCGATGGCTTCGAAACCTATGGCGTTACCGGTGTCGCCCTGATTACCTTCATCTTACTGGGCGTCAAAGATCCCTCCATTCAGGTGCAACTGCTGGTCTGGATTTTCGTGATGCGCATCATGATGCTGGTCTCCAGCGCGCTCGCCTATTTCATCAATGGCGCCATCGCGAAAGCCCGCTACGCGCAAGCCGATAAAATGAATTTTGAAACGCCGCTCACTTCGCTGGTCTGGCTTACGTCGATTGTTTCGATCATTGCCACCTACATTGTTTCGTCGATCATCATCCCTAACCTGGGTGGCGACACCTCGCAGTGGTGGAAGCTGGCTTCGATCATCTCCTGCGGCACGCTGGCCGGAGCGCTCATTCCTGAACTGGTCAAGGTCTTCACCTCGGTGGACTCGCGCCATGTTAACGAAGTGGTGACTTCGGCAAAAGAAGGCGGCGCATCGCTCGGAATCCTTTCCGGTTTTGTCGCCGGAAACTTTTCCGCGTATTGGCTGGGTCTGGCGATGGTCTCGCTGATGTCGATTGCTTACTTCTTCAGCGGGATGGGCTTGGGCGTGGCGGCCACCATGATCGCCGCGCCGGTCTTTGCCTTCGGCCTGGTTGCCTTCGGCTTCCTCGGCATGGGTCCGGTGACGATCGCGGTCGATTCCTATGGCCCGGTTACCGACAACGCGCAGTCGGTCTATGAACTGTCGATGATCGAAGCGGTACCCAACGTCAAGGCGGAGATCAAGAAAGACTTCAACATCGACGTGAATTTTGAACGCGCCAAGGACCTGCTGGAAGAAAACGACGGCGCCGGCAATACCTTCAAGGCAACCGCCAAACCCGTGCTGATCGGAACCGCCGTAGTCGGCGCTACGACAATGATTTTCTCCATCATCATGGCGCTAACCAATGGCCTGACGACGAATGTAGAAAAGCTTTCGCTGCTGCACGCTCCATTTTTCCTGGGCCTGATTACCGGCGGCGCGATGATCTATTGGTTTACTGGCGCTTCCACACAGGCCGTGACTACCGGCGCCTATCGCGCCGTGGAGTTCATCAAGGCCAATATCAAACTCGACAGCGCGGAGAAGGCGTCGGTCGCCGACAGCAAGAAGGTGGTTGAAATCTGCACCCGATACGCGCAGAAAGGCATGTTCAACATCTTCCTCGCCGTCTTCTTTGGGACGCTGACGTTTGCGTTCGTGGAACCGTTCTTCTTTATCGGCTACCTGATCTCGATTGCGATCTTCGGTCTCTACCAGGCCATCTTCATGGCCAACGCCGGCGCCGCCTGGGACAACGCCAAGAAGATAGTCGAAACCAAGCTCAAGCAGAAAGGCACGCCGCTGCACGACGCAACGGTGATCGGCGATACGGTGGGCGATCCTTTCAAGGACACATCCTCGGTGGCCATGAATCCGGTGATAAAGTTCACCACGCTGTTCGGATTGCTGGCAGTCGAGCTGGCCGTCTCGCTCACCCGCGACCAGGGCACCAACTTCACGCACGTTCTGGCGCTCTGCTTCTTCGCGGTCTCGGTCTTCTTCGTCTACCGGTCGTTCTACGGGATGCGCATCAGTTCGGAGTAAGCGAGATCACGTAGGGACAGCCGCCCTCGGCTGTCCCCAGCCTCGACTCTATGTAGCACTTGCCTTTGGGTGGCGCAGCGGTTTACCACTGCGATAACTGGCATATTCTCATCGACGGCTTTAGCCGCTGAAATCAAGCTTCCTGCGCGACGTGGCCAGGCGATCTTTCATCGTTGACCTTTGATCCGCTCAGTATGCGTTCTTCATCTTGTCCTGAACGCTCTTGGCCAGCTTCTGAATCTCCTGCGCCTTCTTGATCACGTCCATGGAGAGGATGTTGGCGCCCGCCTTATCCACGTGCCGCTTGAGTTCGGCGGTGAGAGCCACCAGTTGCTCGGTGTCACTCCGCAGCTGAGCCTGCCGCTCTGCGATGCTGCGCGCGATCATCGCTCGTTGCATCTGCTGCTGCGGGTCGCCGGACAGATCGTGGTTTAACGCGTCAGAAGGCATGGCGCCTTTCCGTTGGACTTGCGGCGCATCCACGAGAACTGTGCTCTGCGAGGCCGCCGATTTAACGAACAGTGTGACCGACAAAATCAGGACTGCAACATATTTCAACATGGCCGTGCTCCTGCATAACCATCGGCGTTTCGCCAAGGCTAAGCAGTGGTTTAGCACGGTTTTCGCAGACAGCAGGCGGGCAAAGGGGACTCTCTCAAGACGAAAGTAACTCGGCCGGAATCGGATGGATAGGGACAATGGGTTTCGATTGATTGTCGGTCGGCGACGGGTTACCCATAGCGCAAGATGAAGAAGATAATCCAAGTTCACATTTTTAGGGGCGATAGTCAGTTCGTCGCCGAGTGCCTCGACCTGCCCGTCGTTACTCAGGGAAAGACGCTGGATGAACTAGCGCAGAATCTGAGGGGAGCGATCGCCCACCAGTTGGAAGGTGAAAACCTCGCCGACTTTGGCTTGGCCGACAATCCTTCCATCCTGGCGAGCTTTGAACTCGAGCCTTTGGCGCATGCCGAGACTTAAAGTCCTCTCCGGTGCGGAGGTCGTCAGAATTTTGTCGATCTTCGGCTTCAAGGTGAACATCGCAGCGGGGTAGCCATATCAAGTTGCGACGGATTGAAGCCGGAAGCGGTCAGCAAACACTGACCATTCCCAACCACAAAGAGCTAGACCGCGGAACTCTAGGGGCAATCTACCGGCAGGCGTCGCGTTATATTCCGGAAACCGAACTCCGGTTGCATTTCTATGCAAAGTAGCTCGAGTGCGCAGCGCGGACACGACCACTATAGGGCGATTTCTGACTTGGGTGGGCGAGGGCGTCCGCCCCTACGCGAGCTACAACTGGCTCATCTTGGCCAGAAACTCGCTGTTAGTCGTAGCCTTGGCCAGTCGCTCGATCAGCAACTCCATGGCCTCGACCGGCGACAGCGGGTTCAGCACTTTCCGCAGCACCCAGATGCGCTGCAAATCTTCTTTCGGAATCAGCAGCTCTTCTTTACGCGTGCCCGAGCGCTGGATATCAATCGCCGGGAAGGTCCGCTTATCCACCAGTTTGCGGTCGAGAATGATTTCCGAGTTGCCCGTGCCTTTGAATTCTTCAAAGATCACGTCATCCATGCGCGAGCCGGTGTCGATGAGGGCGGTAGCGATAATGGTGAGCGACCCGCCTTCCTCGATGTTGCGTGCTGATCCAAAAAACCGCTTCGGACGCTGCAACGCATTCGAATCGACGCCGCCCGACAGCACCTTGCCTGAGGGCGGAACGATCGTGTTATAGGCGCGCGCCAGGCGCGTGATCGAATCGAGCAGGATGACCACGTCGCGCTTGTGCTCGACTAGTCTTTTCGCTTTTTCGATCACCATTTCGGCGACCTGTACGTGGCGGGCAGCGGGCTCGTCGAAGGTCGAGGAGATTACCTCGCCTTTCACCGAACGCTGCATGTCAGTAACTTCTTCCGGACGCTCGTCGATCAGCAGCACCATCAGCACGACTTCGGGATGATTCGTGGTAATCGAGTTGGCCACGTTCTGCAGCAGCATAGTTTTGCCGGCGCGGGGCGGAGAAACGATCAGGCCGCGCTGTCCCTTGCCGAGCGGGGTGAGTAGGTCCATGACGCGCGCGCTGATATTTTCGCGCACTGTTTCCAGCTTCAACCGCTCTTGCGGATACAGCGGCGTCAGGTTGTCGAACAGGATCTTGTTGCGGGCTTCATCCGGCGATTCAAAGTTGACCGCCTCGATCTTGACCAGCGCGAAATATTTTTCGCCTTCATGCGGCGGACGTACCTGGCCGCTGATGGTGTCGCCGGTTTTCAAGTCGAACTTGCGGATCTGCGACGGCGACACGTATATGTCGTCCGGCCCCGGCAGGTAGTTGTAATCGGGCGAGCGCAGAAAGCCGTAGCCGTCAGGGAGGATCTCCAGCACACCTTCGGCGAAGATGTGTCCTTCTTTTTCACTTTGCGCCTGCAGGATCTTGAAGATGAGGTCCTGTTTGCGGAGTCCGCTGGCGCCGGGCAGTTCCAACGATCGGGCGATCTTGGTCAGCTCGGTAATGTTTTTTTCTTTGAGTTCAGCAATGGTCATATTTACCTGCGTGGATTTTCATTTTTCTTCGGGAGGGATTGTCTTTATCTCTCGGGGGACTGCGATTCTTTGCCGCCGTGCGGGCACACGGCGGAGCTGCCTAAGCAGCTCGCCGTTGTGCTTCGGCAAAGTTCTCGGGTTCGCTCAGGATGTCATGACGTTCCGCATCGGCGATCTTGTCAAATACATCGTTCATGGTTTCCTGAATGCGGGTGTTCGGCTTATGAAATCTGCGCGTTGCCTTCGAAGCCAGCTGGCAGAGCATATACCGGTTCCGCAAAGTATGTAGAGCGTCAAATACACGATCAGAGCGCATGTTCGGTGGTTCTCCTTAACAACAGGGATAATTGAGGCCACGATCCCATCGTCCCGCCCACTGGGTGATGGTCGATTACGGTTAGCCCATCTGCAATTCGGGCCAAGTTCAACGGGATTTGCCAGAATTACCCAAATAGATGCCCCGCCCAACCCGAAAGTTGCTTAATTCTTAAGGAGTTGCTGCAACGCGAGCGGAGGTTCGTCGGGACCGGCAGAAACTGCTTTAATGTCCTGAGAACAGCTAAGTATAACAAACCGCTGGGGAGGGTCAAGAAGAATCTGCAACCCGTTTGCCACCCGGCAGTTAACCTTCCCGGCACCTGCTTCGCCAGCAGCCGAAAAACTTGGGATTTGTATCAGGGTATCGCTTTAGCGATACCGCAAATCCGTCCAAGATCAGAGCCCCTTTAGGGGCTGTGCAGCCCGCGAGCGACTACTTCAGGGCAACGAGCCGCGCCGACAACCGTGATTTGTATCGTGACGCCGTATTTTCGTGCAAAACGCCCTTCTGGATCGCCTTGTCGAGCGCCGACACGGTTTGCCGATAGGTCTGGCTGGCGGCGGCTTTGTCGCCCTTTTCCAGGCTCTCGCGCATGCTCCGCAGTGCGGTGCGCAGTTGCGAAGCATTCGCCCGGTTGCGGACGGTTCGCTTCTCGGTCTGTCGGGCGCGTTTCATCGCCGAAAAATGATTTGCCATGCGGCTTGATTACCTTTGTTTGTCCTAGATTGCGCTAGGAAGATGTTCCGGTGGGAACCGAAGCTATGATTGTACGGGAGCAAGTCCTGTGGGTCAACGCTCGATCTTTCTCGGCTCGCTAAAAAGCCATGTTGAATTATTCGCACTGGCCCCATTGGGCCCAAGCTGTGACCGGCCTGTTACTCTTGGTGGCCCTGGGAACCCTCTATTGGTTCGCCTGGGTCCAGCCCGCAATCAGGTCTTTCAGCAAGCTTTCTACCGCAGCAAAGAATACGTTACTGGTGGTCTCCGTGGCAGGAATGATGGTCTTAATTCTCGTCTGGGTATGGGCGAGCGGACAGCGGGGCTGATCTGGCAACTATGAATCCACTCGACCGCCTGAAGATTCTCATCAACTCCTCCACGCCCATCGTGGTGATGGAAACGGTCGAGGAAGTCCGCGCGCTATCGCTGGTGCACACAGCTTGCTCGGATCTGAGTCTGGCGCTCTTCGAATGGACCATCGCCGACGGTCTCGTCCGCTCGGGCGGCGACGCTGCAGTCTCGCAGCCAAGGGCGGTGATGAGTCACGCCGTTAACGCAGCTGCCCCTAACACGGCAATGTACAACACCGCCGACCCCGTGCAAGCGCTCTCGAACCTGGAGACCATGACCATCGAGGCCGTATTCGTGCTCAAGGATTTCCATCGTCACATGGATAACCCCGTCGTAGTGCGCCGCCTGCGCGACGTGGGCCAGAAATTTTCCGCCAACAGAAGGACGCTGGTGCTCACCGCCCCCGCCATCGAGATGCCTCCCGAGCTGGTGAGCCTGGTGGAATTTCTCGATCTCCCGCTGCCCGACCGCGACCGCCTGCGCGAAATCATCCGCGAAACGTACACGCGCATGGCCGGTACCCATACCCTGAAACTCCAGCTCGATTCGAATGGAGTGGACGCGATGGCCGCGAATCTGCGCGGACTGACCGAAGAAGCCGCCGAACGCGCCGTCTCGCAGACCGTGGTCGGACGCCAGGCGCTCTCGCCCGACTGCGTCATCGATGTGCTCGACGCCAAGAAGGCCTTGTTGCAGCGCTCGGAAATGCTGGAGTTCGTGGACGCGACCGACAACATGTCGAGCGTAGGCGGCCTGGAGAATATGAAGCGCTGGCTCGAACAGCGCCGAGGCGCATGGGACGACGGCGCCCTTAAGTTTGGCCTCGAGCCGCCGAAAGGCGTCATCATCCTGGGTGTGCAAGGCTGCGGCAAAAGTCTCTGCGCCCGCGCCGTCGCCGGGGAATGGAAACTGCCGCTGGTGAAATTCGATACCGCAGCCGTTTATGACAAATTCATAGGCGAAACCGAAAAGCACATCCAGAAAGTATTCCGGGTAGCCGAGGGTCTGGCGCCCTGCGTGTTATGGATCGACGAACTGGAAAAAGTTTTCGCCGGAAGCGGCCCCGATTCCGCCTCCGCCGACGCGGGAGTCTCGTCGCGCCTGCTGGCGTCGTTTCTCTCCTGGATGCAGGACCGCAAGCCCGCCGTTTTCGTAGCCGCCACCTGCAACAACGTAACCGTGCTTCCGCCAGAGCTGATTCGCAAGGGACGCTTCGATGAACTCTTTTTCGTAGACCTCCCCAGCGCCGCCGAGCGCAAACAGATATTCGGCATCCAGCTGACCAAGCGCAAACGCAATCCCGCCGACTACGACCTGGATCGAGTAGCAGCCGCCGCCAAAGGTTTTTCCGGAGCGGAAATCGAATCCGCCGTGCAAACCGCCCTCTACGCCGCCTTCGCCCGCAAGCAGGAACTGAGCACGGAAGACCTGCTCACGGCGCTCTCGTCCACCGTGCCGCTTTCAATCACCCGCTCCGAGGAAATTGCCGACCTGCGTGCCTGGGCCAAAAACCGTGCGGTGTGGGCATCTGCCCTCAACCAGAAAGCCGAGGGCGTTTAGGCAAGACGGATCGCTGCATGCTCCTCCCCATTGACTCCCCCGCCCGCCCGCGCTACGCTGATGTCAAATGGTTGTTAACCGCCCCGTCGTCGGGGTGCGCAATCCGGTCCGCTCCACTTCCTCATCCAGCTATTTGCGTGTAAAAAACGGCGCCACCGGACCACCCAAATCCGACGGCGAACCACGTCCCCGTAACCAGAATCAAATAGTGAGCCCAAGTCCTGCTGCTGGAGGCGGCGCTACATCCTGAATGAAAAAAAGTATTGCACTTACCCCTGACATCGAAACCCTGTTCGGCACCCGCGATGAAAATCTTCACGTGCTCGAAGACGGCCTGAATATCAATATCGATCTGCGCTCGGATCGCATAGACCTGGAGGGCGCTCCGCGCGACGTAGCCCGCGCCGAACAGCTATTTACCGACTACGAGCACCTGCGGAAGTCCGGCCACCAGTTCGTAAACGGCGACCTGAGCAGCATGTTGCGCGTCGTCGTCAGCGACGCCAACGCAACCCTGCGCGGACTGGCCGAGGCGGGACGCCAGCGGTCGTTTGGCCGGCGGACCGTGCAGCCCAAAAGCCCCAACCAGCGCCGCTACCTCGAAGCCATCGAGCAGCACGACATGGTCTTCGGCGTCGGCCCCGCCGGCACCGGCAAGACCTACCTAGCCGTGGCCATGGCCATTTCGGCCTTGCTGAACAAGCAGGTCAACCGCATCATTCTGGCGCGCCCCGCGGTCGAGGCCGGAGAACGTCTCGGCTTTCTCCCCGGCACACTACAGGAGAAAATCGATCCCTATCTGCGCCCTTTGTACGACGCGCTCTTTGACATGCTCGAGCCCGAGCGCGTCGAGCGCTATCTCGAGAAAAATGTCATCGAGATCGCGCCCATCGCCTTCATGCGCGGACGCACGCTGAACGATTCGTTCGTCATCCTTGACGAAGCGCAGAACACGACCTCCGAGCAGATGAAGATGTTCGTCACCCGCCTGGGATTCAATTCCAAAGCGGTGATCACCGGCGACGTTACGCAAATCGACTTGCCCACGGCGCGCCGCAGCGGCTTGATCGAAGCGGTCGACATTCTGCAAGGGGTCAACGGACTCGCCTTCGTGCACTTCGATGAAAGCGACGTGGTGCGTCATCACCTGGTGCAGCGGATCATTCGCGCTTACGACGAACACAAAACGCGGTTGGCCGAGCAGCAGTTATCGCTGCTCGAACCGAAGCCGGTAGCGCCTCCGTCATCGCCCGAAGAACCGCGCCTGCGCAATTAGGAACAGCCACACAGGAGGGAGCCTCGCCGCTACCCTCCTTTTTGCTTTTGGCATTGCGGATCTGTGGCATCGCTTTAGCGATGCCACAATTTTAGGGATTCGACGCCCCTTCAGAGGCTGGGCGCGGGAGAAGAACTTGGTCATCTTTCAAAAGCGCGTCCCCAACCTGACCGAATTGGCGTTAGCCCGTTTCCTGGCGTGCGCCCGTAGCGCCGCGCAATTGAAAGGCGGAGTCAACGTCCTGCTGACCTCAAGCGCCGAGATGAAGTCTCTGAACCGCCGTTTCCGTGGAAAAGACAAACCGACCGACGTACTTTCGTTTCCCGCCGAGGCCGGCGCGCCAAAACAATTCGCCGGTGAAATCGCTATTTCAACCGAGATAGCGACGAAAAACGCGCGAGCGCTCGGACACTCGCCCGCCGAGGAAGTGAAGATTCTTGTCTTGCACGGCGTCCTCCATCTGTGCGGCTACGACCACGAGTGCGACAATGGACAGATGGCCCGCCGCGAAAAACAGTTGCGCGCAAAACTCCACCTGCCGCTGGGCCTGATTGAAAGAACGACAGAGAAAGCTGCGACTTCCGTTGTTGCTCGGCGCAACAGGGGGAAGCACCCGCACTAGCCATAACCATGATCGGCGCCGGCATTACTCTCGCGCTCCTGTTCGGCCTGCTGACGCTGGTCTCCTACGTTGACCGTCTCTACCAGGAGATCGGCAAATTCCTCTCGCGCGATTTCCAGGACAACATCGACGCCTTCGAGCAGATCGTCGAGCCGCGCCTCAAAGTCACGCGCCAGCGCGCCGCGCTCTCCATGGCGATTCTGACGCAACTCACCACCGCCGCCATCGCCATGATCGTCGGCTTCACCGTGTTTCGCGACCGCGCCTGGAGCGTTTACGAAGTTCTCGAGGCCACGCTCAGCCTGATCCTGATCATCATCTTTTTTAACCGCCTGCTGCCCTTCGTCTTTTTTTCGCGAACCCGGGGACGCTGGCTTGCCGACTGGGCGCTGTTCTTGCGCCTGCTCATCTATCTTGTTCTGCCAGTCACTCTCGTCCTCGGATTCTGCCAGTCCGTGGCCGCGCTCACCCGCGAGCACGCCGACGCGCAACCCGAAACTTCCTCCGAAGCAGTAGACGCCCTGATTGAAGCGGGACAGGAAGAAGGCATCATCCAGGAAGGCGATCGCGAACTGATCCAGTCGGTGGTCGAGTTCAGCGGGAAAACAGTTCGCGAGGCGATGAAGCCCAGGCCGGAGATGGTAGCCGTCCCGTCCGATTACACCGTCGAGAAAATTGTAGAGCTACTCAAAGCCAAGCCTCTCTCGCGCATTCCCGTGTACGAAGGTTCGATTCACCATATCAAAGGCATTCTCCACACTCAGGACGTCCTCCAGGTCCCCGACTCCGAAGCGCACACCCGAACCGTGGCGAGCCTGATGCGCGAAGACGTTTACTTTGTCCCCGAAAGCAAGTTAGTAAGTGATCTGCTGCGCGAGATGCAGCGCAGTAATATCCGCATGGCGATAGTAGTGGATGAATACGGCGGCGTAGCCGGCCTGGTAACCATCGAAGACTTGGTAGAAGAGATCGTGGGAGAAATTGGAGACGAGCACGAAAAAGCGCAGGTCGTGCAGGAAAATGACCACTCCTACGTGGTCCCCGGCAATATGGACGTTGACCGACTCGATGAACTCTTCGGCATGCGTCCCGAAGGCCACGAGTCCTCCACCATAGCGGGCCTGGTCAGCGAACTCGCCGGACGCATCCCGAAGAAAGGCGAAGTCATCGAGGACGAAGGCCTGAGGTTCGAAGTCCTGGACTCCACCGATCGCCGCGTCGAGCGCGTGCGCATAACCACCGCCGAGCCGAAGCAGATGAAGTTGATCTGACGTGAGGCAAGAACGGGAAGGGCACGGCTTCAGCCCTGCCGCTAGGGCTGCAACGGATTCCGGCTTTAGCCGCTGAGGGACTGGGTCGGATCATAGCGGCTGGGTGCCCCGCTCATTCGCGCTTTTTGCGAATGAGTGGGATGCCGCGCGCTCACCGACGCTACGATTGTGCAACCCGCTAGACATGAAGATAGTCAAATTCCACATGCTGCCCCGTATAAAACTCGCAGCGTTCGCCGCTGGCCTGCTGCTCTTCTCCACCAATCATCTCAGTGCTCAGGTGAGGGAGTTTCACGTCACGATCGAATTGATTCCTGAAACTGCCGCGGCCGAAGCCCGAAAGCCATTCTGGGTGGGACTGTTGTTTCGCCTGGATGAAGGTTGGCACATCTATTGGCAGAATCCCGGCGATGCCGGAGAGCCGCCGAAAGTTCAATGGAAACTACCGCCAGGTTTCACCGCCGGCTCGATTCTGTGGCCGCAACCGCTTCGACTCGGCACCGGATCGGTGATTGACTACGGCTATGAAAATCAAGTGTTGCTGATGACGCCCCTGCTGGTGACGGCCATCGACCGCTCCGCCAGTTCGACGGCAAGTTCGACGCCGGCAGTCTCCACGCCGGCAATCAGTGCAGACGTCAAGTATATCGTTTGTCGGGAGATGTGCATTCCCGGTAAAGCGCATCTCACGTTATCGTCTCCGTCGTCCGCGCAGCAATCGTCCGCCCAGCAATTCGCCGCTTGGCGCCAGCTCTTCGAGCAAACCCGGGTGCAGATTCCCAAGCCTGCGCCCAAGGCCTGGAAGCTCTCGGCAAGAACCGGCACCGGCAAGGACGGAGACCATTTCATTTTGTCCGTTCAGACCGACTCCAAAGTGCACGCGGCGACATTCTTTCCCCTCGAACCCGGCCAGATCGAAAACTCGGCTCCCCAGAGTTTCGCACCCGCGGCAAACGGATTCCGCCTGAGTCTCAAGAGGTCCGATTTGCTGGTCAAACCGATTACCAGTCTGAAGGGCTTGCTGGTTCTGGGGCCGGGTCGAGCATATGAAATCGCTGCGCCCGTCGCTCCGTGATAGGCGAGTTCGGAGTTTCGTGAGCTATCTTCGCGAACTTGTTTCGCGAGTTGTGTTCAGAGATGCGGTTGTTGAAAATACAAAATACGAAGCGCGGAAATCAGGAGGTCAGAAATGAGAAAGCAACTTACGGCGTTGGTTGTAGCAGGCATTGCGCTCATGATGGCGATGGGGTTGTCGTTCGCGTGGGCGGCGCGTGTCGGCGATCACGCGCCCGATTTCGCCGCCACAGACAGCAATGGACAGGTTCACAAAGTGTCCGACTATCAAGGCAAGTTCGTGGTTCTCGAATGGACGAACCGCGGCTGTCCCTACACCCAGAAACATTACAACAGCGGAAACATGCAGCAACTGCAACGCGAATGGACCAGCCGCGGGGTGATTTGGCTGACCGTGATTTCCTCCGCGCCCGGAAAACAAGGATACGCGACCGCCCCCGAAGAGAATGCATATTTGAAGCAGGCCAATAGCGCTCCGACCGCTGTTCTGCTCGACCCGAGCGGCGCACTCGGCCATCTTTACGACGCCAAGACTTCGCCGCACATGTTCATCATCAACGCGCAGGGAATTCTCATTTACAACGGAGCAATCGATGACCGCCCCACCACCGATGTGGCAGACATACCCACTGCCACGAACTACGTCTCTCTTGCACTCGAAGAGGCCACATCCGGCAAGGCGGTTAGCAATCCGACGACGCGCCCCTACGGTTGCTCAGTCAAGTATCCGGACTAACAGGCCGGCAAGAGCGGGAAAGGTGTCGTGTAGAGACGGGGCTTGCCCCGTCTCGGGTCACCACGGACCTATATTCGAGCACGAACGGGAAGGGCGCGGCTTCAGCCGCGCCGCCAGTGCCGCAAGATCAATGTCGGCTTTAGCCGTTGTGGGACGGCGTGGGATCACAACGAGAGGCCCATGGTTTTGAGCTTTTGTGCGGCACAACGAGCCACCGCTGCGATCCAGGCTCTCAACCCCGTCGGCTTCAGCCCCGGTCAATGAGCGCTATCGGGGATATTACGTCAACAGTGGCAGCAATGGCCATTTGGCTTATGATGAGTACGATGCATGCCGCAAAACGCCACGGAGACGTGCCGAGACTTGTGCCCAGAGGCTCTGTCGACAAGGTACTCTTGATCGGCGGAAAGACCCTGACTCTCTTTCAGTCCGTTGGATTGGCGGTCGTCGGCCTGTGTTTCGCGCTTGGCATAGGTGTGCCGATCATCCTGAATGAGTTTTATTTAGAGTCACAAATTGCAAGATATGGATACCACAGAAGTCTCCCCATTATGGTCTTTGGCAGCGTGATGATTCTTTGGGGAACAGTAATGGCTTTCAATGGGCTGCTAGGCATCGCTAGGAGAATCCGAAACAGATATCGACAGTAACGAATCGAGCCAAAATCCGCCAACGGGACATGACAACGGTTGTAGTCGAGGCGATTACACCAAGGTTTTTCTATTTCGTCGGCGTCACCGATTGTTCATCACAACCAGCCAGTGTCCACCATCACAGACACTCACCCCCGCCCTGCGCGACAATAGAAATCTGATTGGGGCAGCGCGAGGTGTGCCCGTCAACCAAGACGGCCCTCGAAGCTGCCCCAAAGCCATTTTCAGCGCTCTTTGACAAGCTAAGTCCTTATTTCTTGAATACTTACAACTAAGTACTTTAATTATAATACTTTAGCAGGAATCGGGGGGGGATACGAAACCAACTGGCAAGGCGTCAAGTCTCCGCACCACCGATTTTGCTGAGAACTGAGAACCGAGAACTGAGAACCGAGAGCCGAGAACTGTAAACTATCTCCATGTCCTTCCACTCCGGATTCGTCTGCATCCTCGGACGCCCCAATGCGGGCAAGAGCACGCTGCTGAATGCGCTGGTCGGCGAGAAGCTGGCCATCATTTCGCCGAAGCCTCAGACCACGCGCAACCGCATTCTCGGCATCATCAACGTCGCCAAGCAGAAGGGACGCGAAGCCGGGCAGATCGTGCTCATCGACACGCCCGGAGTTCACCAATCCGGCTCCTCGCTCGGACGGAAGATGATGTCCGAGGTGCGCGAGGCGCTCGAAGGCTGCGAACTGATTCTGATGATTGTCGATGCGAAAAAGAAGTGGGATCGCGAAGACAGCTTCGTCCTCGACCTGGCGAAAAAGGTGGGTACTCCCGTCTTTCTGCTGCTCAACAAAATTGATCTCCTCGCCGACAAAAGCAAACTGCTCCCGCTGATCGCACAGTTTCAGACGCTGCACGATTTCAAGGAGATCGTCCCCATCTCCGCTCTCAAGAAGAAAGGGCTCGACGAATTGCTGTCCTGCGTGCTGAAGGCGCTGCCCAACGGCCCGCGCTATTTTCCCGAAGATCAGATTACCGATCAGCCGGTGCGCTTCATGGCAGCGGAGTTGATCCGCGAGCATGTTCTTATGCAGACGCATGAAGAGGTGCCACACGCGGTCTCGGTGCTGATCGAGCAGTTCGAAGAGAGTCCGAGGATGACGCGGATTGCCGCTGTGATCTTTTGCGAACGCGAAGGGCAAAAAGCGATTCTGCTCGGCAAAGGCGGCCAGATGCTCAAGAAGATCGGAACCGCGGCCCGGCTCGACATCGAGAAAATGGTTGGGACCAAGGTTTTTCTCGAGCTCTTCGTCAAGATCAAGGCGGGTTGGCGCGATTCGCGAAATTTTGTGGAAGAACTCGATTGGCGCCGCCAACTACAGCAGATCGGAGGCCCGCAGGACCCGGAGTCATGAACCAGTTTCCCCGTAGAGACGCGGCTTGCCGCGTCTCTGCCGCGGACTAAGACGGGGCAAGCCCCGTCTCTACTCGAATTCCCGGAAGCTCTTAGGCCATAGATTTCAGGTCGTTAGGCGGCAACGAACCTCGGTAAGCCTCTGGCGTAATGCACAAATCGTTGCCTGCGGTTCAAATAAAGTTTGCATCGCAGGCACTAAGTCCCTAGAATCTGTCAGCGCCTTTCTGCATCTGAGTTAAGGGAAAGGTTGAAGAGCGAAGCCAACAACCATTTATGACAGATGTTTCCCCACCCTCCAAACAGCCGCCGCAGTCGTGCAACTTCGACGCGGACAAACTCGATCTCAAGCTCAGCGTGACGCTGGCCGCCGACCGCGACGCCGTGGACCATGTGGTCCGCAGCGTGATGAATGTGGTGCGGGAAATGAACTGCGCTCCGGGACGCGAAGATGACATCGAACTGGCGCTGACCGAGGCCTTGGCCAATGCCGTAGTCCATGGCGCCAAAAGCGATCCATCCAAAGTGGTTGAATGCGACGTGGCCTGCGACCAGCAGCACGGCATCCTGATCGTGGTGCGCGATCCCGGCCCCGGTTTCGATCCCACGAAAATTGCCGACCCCTGCCAGGGCGAGAACATCTATGCCAGTCACGGCCGCGGCATCTACCTGATCAATCAGTTAATGGACGAAGTGAAGTTTCACAAGAACGGAACTGAGATTCACATGCTGAAGAGATAGGTGTCAGGTCTTAGGTGTCAGGTCCCAGGAAAACCGGAGGACCTATCAATGTCCAAGATTTTCCTGAGACCTGACACCTAGGACCTGAGACCTTGTTTCACTCCTTTGCCGCCATTCCCAAACTCTTCATCTTGCGATACAGGTGGCTGCGCTCGAGGCCGAGCACTTCTGCGGTGCGGCTGACGTTGCCATGATTCTCGTCCAGTTTTTTGAGGATGTAGTCGCGCTCATAGGCCGCTCGCGCCTGGTGCAGCGTGGAGCCTTCGCTGCCCGCCACACGACGGTTGGCCTCGCGGTGCACCAGTGGCGGAAGGTGCTTGCGTTCAAAGCGTGAGGTGGTGGGATTCATGATCACGATGCGCTCGATCACATTGCGCAGCTCGCGGACGTTTCCCGGCCAGGTATAGCGCATCAACACATCGATCGCATCATCGGTGATCTCTCGTGGACGCCGCCCGTAGGCCGAGGCAAATTCTTTCAGAAAGTGCCGCGCAAACAAGGGGATGTCTTCCTTGCGTTCGCGCAGCGGCGGCACGACGAACGGAACCACGTTCAGACGATAAAAAAGATCTTCGCGAAAGTTCCCCTTGGCGATTTCCTCTTCCAGGTCTTTGTTGGTGGAGGCGATCACGCGTACGTCCACCGTGACCGAGTCGTCGCTTCCCACTGGAATGAAGCGCTGCTGTTCCAGGGTGCGCAAGACTTTCGACTGCGTCTTCAGACTCATATCGCCGACCTCATCCAGAAACAACGTTCCACGATCGGCCTTCTGAAACTTGCCTTCCTTGTCTGCCGTAGCTCCCGGAAACGACGATTTGCGATGCCCGAACAGTTCGCTGTCGATCAGGTCTTCTGGAATCGCCGCGCAGTTCATTTCGACAAACATTTCATGCTTGCGCAGGCTCTGCATGTGGATGGCATGCGCGACCAGCTCTTTGCCGGTGCCCGATTCGCCATAGATCAACACGCGTCCGTTGGTCGGCGCCATCAGCGCAATCTGCTGGCGCAACGCCTTCATGGGAACGCTGTCACCCACGATCACGCTCTTCGTCTGCAGTTGCTTGCGCAGGTCGAGATTCTCATGACGCAGCCGCCGCGCTTCGATCGCATTCTTTACCAGGATGAGTGTCTTTTCGAGCGACAGCGGCTTTTCCGCGAAATCGTATGCACCCAGCTTGGTCGCGCGTACAGCGGTCTCGATGGTTCCGTGGCCGGAGATCATGATGACTTCCGGCGGATCCTCCATCTCGCGGATCTTTTCCAGCACTTCCAGCCCGTCGATCCCGGTCAGCCATACATCGAGCAGGATCAGGTCGAAGCTCGTCTTGCGCAGCAGTTCGAGGCAGTCTTCGCCGCTCGGGCTGACGCTGGTTTTGTAACCCTCGTCCTCGAGGATGCCGCGCAAGGATTCGCGAATACCGGATTCGTCGTCAACGATCAGGATATGTGCCATGTTCTTGTTTGGTCGTTGGTTGTTAGTCGTTAGCACGCAAGTGCATTGCCCTCCGCAGCGAAACAGAATGGCGAACGACAAACGACTAACAACCAACGACTGTCTAGCTTGCCGCCGGAGCGCTAATCGTTTCAGCCGCTACCGGCAGCTCGATGACAAAGCGGCTGCCGACTGGCTCGTTTTCTTCCACTCGGATCGAACCATGATGGTCCTCCACAATTCTGTTCACAATCGCCAAACCCAGCCCCGTGCCGCGCTGCTTGGTCGAGAAGTAGGGCAGGAACAGCCGCTCTTTAACCTCGCGCGAAACTCCCTGCCCGGTGTCGGAGACCACTAGTTCGACCGCGTCGCGGCTGGCCAGCAGCGAGGTTGAAACGGTTATCTCTTTAAGGATCGCGTCCTGCATCGCCTCCGCTGCATTGTCCACCAGGTTCGCGACCGCGCGCTTGATTGCTTCCGGGTCGGCCATCACCGCCGGCAGATCATGCGCCAGCTCCGTACGCACGCGAATGCCCTCCAGCCGCCCATTGAACATGATGAGCGCGCTTTCCACCAGGGTATTCAAACTGTTGGGCTGTGGGCGGGAAGCGGGAAAACGCGCCAGCGCGGAAAATTCATCCACCAGCGTGCGCACGCTTTCGACGGCATGCCCGATGGTTTCGGCGCACGTGCGGATCACTTCGAGCGAAGCTGCATCGGGCGCAGTGCCCCGCATCAAATGGCGATGAATACGGTCGGCGGAGAGTGCGATCGGGGTCAGCGGGTTCTTGATCTCATGGGCCACGCGCCGCGCCACCTCGCGCCAGGCGGCCTGTTTCTGCGCGCGCAGCAAGTCCGACAGGTCTTCGAACACCAGTACGTATCCGAGGCCCTCGGTGCCGTGGCTCAGCGCGGACACGGTTACGGCGACATTCAACTGCGCTCGGGGCAGGGTAAGTTCCATATTGGCTGCCGTGATACCCATACGATCGGCGCGACGGAGCAGCGGCTCCAGGTCCGCGAGCACATCGGCGGGAACCACGTCGCGCAGCGGCAGATTGACAAGCGCAGCCGGGCTCACGTATTCGCTCCGTTCGTCGATGCCTAAAACCATGTAAAACATGCGGGAGAAAGCGGCGTTGGCCAGCGTCACACGGCGCGCCGCGTCAATCGAAATCACTCCGGTCGGCAGGCTTTCGAGGACCGTTTCAATGTAGCGGCGTCTACGTTCGAGCGCTTCGTTCGCGGCCCCCACATCGCGGCTGGAGGCTTCGATCTGGCGACGGCTGGATTCGAGCTGCTCGGCCATGCTGTTGAATGACTGCACCAGTTCGGCCAGTTCGTCGGTGGCGCGGATGTCGACGCGGTAGTCCAGTTGGCCTTTGGAGATGGCTTCCGTGCCCGCCGCCAGCGCCGCCACTGGACGATTGACCAGCTTCGACAGGAGGAGCGCAAGCCAGGTCGAAGCGAACAGCACGACCACGGTCAGCAACAGCAGAAATCCGATGTAAGTCCGCCTAAACAACTTTCTTTTTGCGGCCAGCTCGATGTAGCGCTGCTGGCTTTCCTGAATCTGTCTGGCCGTCTGCGCAAATTTTGGCGGCAGAGGCATGGCAACGAGCACAGCACCGTCCGGGAACGGAGCCGCCGCGACTATGTAGTCAGTCCGTCCCCACTGAAAATGAGGATGCTCTCCGCGGAGCGCCGGCTGCAGCGGAAAATGGTCTTTCAGATCGGTCCAGGGGGAAGGTGGGTTCAGACTGGCTGCCGCATTACCGTTCACCAGTGCCACAACGAATCCACCCTGCAGTGACGGGATATGTTCCCGAAGTTCTTCATTGGCTTCGGAGAGATTTCCGCTGGCAAGACCTTGTTTAAATTCTTCTGTCTGTGCGATGGACTGCGCTTCCGAGCTCGCATTCTGGCCCGCGTAATCGTAGAGCAGAGCCGACATGGCCGCGGTATCTGCGCGTACTTCTTCGACCGGTTGCGAAAACCACTTGTCGATGGAGCGGTTCATCAGACCGTAGGAGAACCAGAACATCGCGATCACGGGCAAGAACGACAGCAGCAGGCTGACCACTACCAGGCGCGTGCGAAACTTGGATCCGGCCACTCCTTGCCGCCGTTCGGCGTATAGCTTCAGCAGGTTGCGACCGAGAACGATGGTCAGCGCCACGAAGGCGAGAAAGATCAGCCCGCTCAGGCCGGCAAAAAACAGAAGCTCCTGATTGCTGTCGGGGCTGATGAACTTCAGATTGAACGAAGCCTGCAATACCAGAATTGTGAGCAGCAGAAAAGCGCCGACTGCCAGCCCAATCACGGCCTTCCGGCGGCCGGAGGTCTTGGTTTCGTCGCGAATTGGGTTCGGTGCGGACAAGGAGACTCTGACTGCTCAATCATTATAGAGCGGGGCGGCGCCCGGCTTCTGCGGGAAGATCGTGATCGGCTAACGACGCCCTTCCGTCAGCGCATCCCGCAGAGCTTCGTAGGCGGGCTTGGCCCGGTAGCTCCGGTCGAACAGCAGCGCGGCGCCCTGAGTCTGCTTCGAGTGCGATCCGATCCACGAATACTTGTCTGTGAAACCCCACGTCTCAATCGCCGCGCATCCGGGATGAGAGAGACAAGCGGCGGCAATCTGGCGATAGATTTCCGCCTGCCGCTGCAGGTCTGCTTGGGAAGGGTTGCGGTCGGCGTCGACCGGCAGCGCCACGTCCATCTCGGTGACGTGGACCTGCACGCCCAGAGCCGTGAAGCGTTTGATGTTGGCGGAGATGGACGCGACATCGGCGTGCAGGTTCGCAATGTGCATCTGGAATCCCACGCCGTCGATGGGAACGCCGCGCTGCCGAAAATCGCGAACCATGGCATAGATCGCGTCCGACTTGGGATTCACGACCTCCGCCTCGGCCTCGTTGTAGAAAAGCAGAGCTTGCGGGTCGGCTTCATGCGCCCAGCGGAAACAGCGCTCAATATATCCCTGCTGCGAGCTGCGAGCTTCGAGCGAACCGGGTTGTTTGTAGCTCGCAGCTCGAAGCTCGCAGCCGTGTCTTCCGTCAGGCCGATTCCAGGCTGGTCTCGCCAGATCGTGCTGCGCAGCGTTCCCGGGTGTAACTCGTCGAAGGCCTCATTGACAACGTCCCACGCAAATATCTTGCCCCGGTAGTGTCCGACCACCGTCTTGATGTGTTTTTCGAGAATTTCAGCCAGTTCGGCGGAATTGTAATTTCCTTCAGTCAGCCATTTTGGATTTTGCCGGTGCCAGACCAGCGTGTGTCCGCGAACGCTCATGCCGTGCCGGAGCGCGAAATCCACAACCTGGTCGGCTTGAGAGAAATCGAAAGACTGCGGCTCCGGATGCACCACCTCCCATTTAAGCGCGTCTTCCGGTTCCAGCATATTAAACTCACGCGCCAGCGTGGATGCGTATGCCGCCTCGGAGAACTGAGCTGGCCTTACCGCGGTGCCGATGAGCAGTCCAGAACCCTGCGCGGCCTCACGCAACGATTGCTCTGGGACAGCAGTGCCAAATCCCAGGCAAAAGGCTGCGTTCGCCAGTGCAAGAATCAGCGCTCGCCACTTCATGTTGTCACTCCGAACTCACTTTGCCTCAGGAAGGAACTCTTGCAAAGGACATTGCTCACACTGCGGTTGTGACTTTAGGCAGTAATTTTTGCCAACTCCAACCATCAGCCCGTGCATTTCATTGAAGACTTGGACGAGCGCCGGGCGCTCGGCCGTGCTTACGCGCGAGGGCCGATGACACGAGCCCCGCGGCCCCACCGTAGCGGGGGCCTCTTTCATGCTTTGCTGGAGCGGGGGCGTTCCGGTCAGCGCCTGCTCGAACATTTGTCGAATCTCGTCGTAGCTGGCCGCGCTGGAAGCAATCCGGTGCCGTTCCAGAATGCGTCTCGTGTAAGCGTCCACCACAAAGACCGGATGATTGCCGGCATACAACAGAATCGAGTCGGCGGTCTCTGGCCCAACGCCATTGAGCGCGAGCAATTCGTCGCGCAGTTCGGCCGTTGGCCGCGCGAACATCCGCGTGAGCGACCCGCCATAACGTTCATCGAGAAAGCGGACAAACGTCTTCAGCCGCTGCGCTTTCTGCCGGAAGTAACCCGCCGAACGAATTAATTGCTCAAGCTCAGGCTGAGGCGTGTTCCGGATTCCGCTGATCGTCAACAACCGCCCTTTCCGAAGGCTGCCGAGTGCCTTCTCAACATTCGTCCAGGAAGTGTTCTGCGTTAAGTACGCCCCAACGATCACCTCGAAACGCGTTTGCGCCGGCCACCAGTGCTGGCGTCCCCAGGCAGAAAACAGCGTGTGGTAGTAGGTGCGGATCGCGTCCTGTTTGATTTCGGCCATGGTGTGTGCGCGGAACAGGCGTCTCAATTCTAGCGGCCCGACTAAGACCTTAACCACAGGGGGCACAGGGGTCCACAGGGCTGCACAGGGGATTCTTTTCCACCCGACGACCCTGTGGACCGCTGTGTTCCGTGTGGTTAGACCAGTGTCCCCGCACCGAAGAACATGGTCTGCCGCGTTGTGATCCTCGTCACACCCCGATTTTCTGGCACAAATACTGCCAATAGCAGGCACAAACCGGACCTGCCGCGAGGTACAGGTACCTAAGTTACTTTTTCGGAATTCCCATTGGGTTGACAATTTGTGTCAGTGCGAAAGCATGCTCGCTGATCCCCCCGGAAATCAGCGGCTTCGCATTGACCTCGAAGTTCGCGGGAATACAGGAGAGATATGTCTCAGCGGCTGGGTGACCTGCTCGTCAAGGAAAAGGTCATTACCCAAGAGCAGTTGGAACAGGCGACCAAACTCCAGAAGGAGTCTCACACCCGGCTCGCCTCTGCGCTGGTGAAGTTGGGCTTTCTCTCGGATGAGGATGTCACCAACTTTCTCTCGCGCCAGTATGGCGTGCCCGCCATAAATCTTTCGTATTTTGAAATCGACCCCGCCGTCGTCAAGCTGATTCCCTACGAAACCGCGAAGCGCTATCAGATTTTGCCGCTCAGCCGCGTCGGCGCTTCGCTCACCATCGCCATGGTGGACCCGACCAACGTCTTTGCCATGGACGATATCAAGTTCATGACCGGCTTCAATATCGAACCGGTAGTGGCCTCGGAAAGTTCCATCATCGAGGGCATCGACAAGGCCTACGGCACTTCGAAAGAAGAAGAGCTCGAGCAGGTGATGCAGTCGATGAACGACGCTGGGGACGCCGCCGACGTCGAGGTGCAAGGCGAAGAGCAGGAACTCGAACTCAAGGAACTGGAGAAAGCGGCCGACGAAGCTCCTATCGTCAAGCTCGTAAACCTGGTGCTCACCGATGCGGTGAAGCGTGGCGCCAGCGACATTCATATGGAGCCGTACGAAAAAGAATTCCGCGTCCGCTTCCGTATTGACGGCGTTCTGCAATTGATCATGAATCCGCCGCTGAAATTGAAGGACGCCATTACTTCGCGCCTGAAGATCATGGCCAAGCTCGACATCAGCGAAAAGCGGCTGCCGCAGGACGGCCGCATCATGCTGAAGATGCAGATCGGCGGCAAGAAGAAGCAACTTGATTTCCGCGTCTCTACTCTGCCCACGCTCTGGGGCGAGAAGATCGTGCTCCGGTTGCTCGACAAGGAAAACCTGCGCCTCGACATGACCAAGCTCGGCTTCGAGCAGGAGTCGCTGACCAAGTTCCAGAAGGCGATTCTCAAGCCCTACGGCATGGTACTGGTCACCGGGCCGACGGGATCGGGCAAGACCAACACTTTGTATTCGTCGATCTCGCAGCTCAATCAGCCCGATACTAACATCATGACTGCCGAGGACCCAGTTGAATTCCAACTGGGAGGCGTGAACCAGGTGCAAATGAAGGAGCAGATCGGCCTGAATTTCGCGGCTGCCCTGCGCGCCTTCCTGCGGCAGGACCCCAACATCATTCTGGTCGGCGAAATCCGCGATTTTGAAACCGCAGAAATCGCCATCAAGGCCGCGCTTACCGGCCACCTGGTCTTGTCCACGCTACATACCAACGGCGCGCCCGAAACCATTACCCGTCTTATGAACATGGGGATCGAGCCCTTCCTGGTGGCCACTTCGGTTCATCTGATCTGTGCCCAGCGCCTGATCCGGCGGATCTGCAAGGACTGCGCCGAGCCGGTCGAAGTGCCGGTGCAGGCCCTGATCGACGAGGGCTATTCGCCCGAAGAGGCCAAGACCGTGCAGATCATGAAGGGCAAAGGCTGCGCCACCTGCAACAAGACCGGCTACAAGGGCCGCACCGGATTGTACGAAGTGATGGAAGTGGATGACGAGATCCGGGAACTGGTCTTGGTCGGCGCGTCGGCACTCGAACTCAAAAAGAAAGCGATTGAACGCGGCATGATCACTCTGCGACGCAGCGGCTTGATCAAGGTCGCGCAAGGCTGGACCACGCTCGAAGAAGTGGCTCGCGAAACGATCCACTAGAAACGGCACATACGAGTACGAACAGGAAAGAAAGAAAACTATGGCACTCTCATTAAGCGATCTGCTCCGCCGCATGCTGGAGATGAGTGGCAGTGACCTCCACATCACCACCAACTCGCCGCCCCAAATCCGCGTGCATGGACACCTGGTGCCGCTCGACCTGCCCCAGTTGACGCCGGCTGAGACCAAGCAACTGGCCTACAGCGTGATGACCGATTCGCAGAAGCACCGTCTCGAAGAAAGCCTCGAGCTCGACTTCTCGTTCGGGTTGAAGGGTCTGGCTCGCTTCCGCGCCAACGTTTTCAACCAACGGGGCGCTACGGCTTGCGTCTTCCGTCTGATTCCGTTTGAGATCAAGTCGTTCCACCAGCTCGGTCTGCCGCCAGTGGTCAGCCAGATGTGCGACAAACCGCGCGGGCTGGTGCTGGTCACGGGGCCAACCGGTTCGGGCAAGTCGACAACCCTGGCGGCCATGATCGACAAGATCAATACCGAGCGCCACGACCACATCCTGACCATCGAGGACCCGATCGAATTCGTGCACATGAACAAGAACTGCGTGGTCAATCAGCGCGAATTGCACTCCGATACGAAGAGCTTTACCGACGCGTTGCGCGCCGCTCTTCGTGAAGACCCCGATGTGGTGCTGATCGGCGAAATGCGCGATCTTGAAACCATCGAGTCCGCGCTGCGCATCGCGGAAACTGGCCACCTCACCTTCGGTACGTTGCATACTAACTCGGCATCCTCCACCATCAACCGCGTCATTGACGTGTTCCCGTCGCACCAGCAATCGCAGATTCGCGCCCAGCTTTCGCTGGTACTCGAAGGCATCATGTGTCAAAGCCTGCTGCCACGCGGCGACGGTAAGGGACGCGCCATGTGCATGGAGATTCTGGTGCCCAACGCGGCGGTGCGCAACCTGATTCGCGAAGACAAGATTCACCAGATTTACTCGGCGATGCAGTCGGGGCAGGAGAAGTTTGGCATGCAGACGTTCAACCAGTCGCTCGCCACCGCCTATTTCCAGAAACAGATCACGATGGAAATGGCGTTGTCGCGCTCCAGCAATCAGGACGAACTGCAGGAAATGATTTCGCGCGGCGCGACCCTGGTGAACCGGAGCGCTCCGGGTGTGCTGGCCAAGGGCGCTGCGCCTACGAAACGCTGAGAGCAGGTGTCAGGTTTCAGGTGTCGGGTGTCAGGTTTCTAGTTAGAAGTGAGATTTTAGGCAAAAAAGGCGTCAGACGTTGCAGATCGGGGTGTCAGGTTTTCCTGAGACCTAAGACCTGAGACCTGACACCTGGTCTATAAGGAGAAGCAACATGCCGGTTTTCACGTTTTCGGGAAAGACCGCTTCGGGCGAGAAAGTTCAGGGCGAGCGCGTAGCCGCCAATAAGGACGGACTGGCCTCACAGCTGCGAAGGGAACGCATCACGCCCGGTTCCATCCGGGAAAAGGGCAAGGAATTTTCCCTGCCCACCTTTGGCAGCGGCAAGGTCAAAGTCAAGGAAGTTGCCGTATTCTTCCGCCAGTTCTCCGTCATGATTGATGCCGGCCTGCCGCTTGTGCAGTGCCTGGAGATTCTCGGCGCCAACCAGGAGAATCCCAGCTTCCAGAAAACACTGCTTGGGGTCCGGACCACCGTCGAAGGCGGCGCTACGCTGGCCAACGCCATGCGTCAGTATCCGGTTATCTTCGACGACCTGACGACCAACATGATCGAGGCCGGCGAGACCGGCGGTATTCTCGACATCATTCTGCAGCGCCTGGCCATCTACGTGGAAAAGGCGGTCAAGCTGCGCGCGGCCGTCAAGTCGGCGTTGATCTATCCGGTGGCGGTCGTCTCGCTCGCAGTGTTGATCGTGGCCGCGCTGCTCAAGTGGGTGGTACCGATCTTCGCCAACCTCTTTGTCGGACTCGGAGTCGATCTTCCCCTGCCCACTCGCTGTGTTATCGGACTCAGTAACTTCGTGGGTAATTTCTGGTGGTTCTTTATCCTGGGTGGCGTCGGCCTTGTCTTCGGCGTGAAGCAGATTCGCAAGCATCCGCGCGGCAAGTATTACTTTGACGCCATGCTGCTCAAGCTGCCGATCCTCGGCTTGCTGCTGCGCAAGATCGCAGTTGCCCGTTTTACCCGAACCTTGGGCACGCTCATTACCTCGGGCGTTCCAATTCTCGAAGGCTTGGCCATCACTGCCCGCACCTCAGGCAACGCGGTGCTGGAAGAAGCGCTGATGAAGGTGCGCAAGGCGATCGAAGAAGGCCGCACTATTGTCGATCCGCTGCGCGAATGCGGCGTCTTCCCGAACATGGTGACCCAGATGATCGGCGTTGGCGAAGCCACCGGCGCGATGGACTCCATGCTGCAGAAGATCGCGGACTTCTACGAAGACGAAGTCGACTCCGCCACCAAAGACATGCTGGCCATGCTGGAGCCGGTCATCATCGGCTTGCTCGGCGTCAGCATCGGCGGCATCGTTATTTCGCTGTACATGCCGTTGTTCTCGATGATCGCAAAACTGGCGGGATAACAAACCGGCCGCGAGCTTCGAGCTACGAGCTACAAGCAAGCAAGGACCTTAAGGTTTGCTCGTAGCTCGCGGCTCGAAGCTCGAAGCCACTGGCGAACGACGGACGGCGAAACCTAATTCATGCATCCTATCTCCGATGAGCGGAACTGGCTGACCTGGCTGGTGAAGGTTCGCATCCTGATCCTGATGGTCCTGCTCGCCATCGAACTGGCCGTCATCCGCCTCACTCCCAGCCCGCTGCCCATCATGCCCTTTCTTACCGGGATGGTGCTGTGGTTCGTGCTTTCGCTTTTTTTCCTTTTTCTGGTCTCGGTCTGGAGCGAACATCGCCTGCAGGCCATACTTCAAGTTCTGGCTGATCTGGTCATGGTCACGCTGGTCGTCCATGTCACCGGCGGCATCGACAGCTCGCTGAATTTCCTCTACCCCCTGGTCATCGTGGTGGCGTGCATGCTGCTGCCGCGAGCCTGGGGGTATCTGAGCGCGGCCCTGGCTTTCATCCTGTTCGGCACTATCCTCGAACTCGATTATTACCTCGTTATTCCCTCGTATACGAACTCGCATCCCAAGCTCAAGGCGCTGCAGGTAGTGATCTTCGTCAACCTGTTTGCCTACTTCGCCATCGCCTACCTGGCCGGTTTGCTGATGAGCAAGCTCCGCCAGGCGGATGTGCAATTGAAGGACGCCAGCGGCGCGCTCGAAAATCTGCAGGCGCTCCACGAAAATATCGTGCAGTCCATGAGCGGCGGCGTCATCACCACCGGGCTCGATGGACATATCACGCTGGTCAATCGAGCGGCCCAGCATCTGCTCGAGATCTCCGAAGCCGAGTTGCGCGGACGCTCGGTGGCCGACCTTTTTCAGGATCCGTTGCCGCACTTCGGCGTGGCGCGAGCCGATGGCGAAGTCCGCTACGTGGCCGGCAACGGTTTCCGCAAGACGTTTCGCGTGATGGTCTCCGCGCTCAACGTGAGCGCGCGCAACGACTTGGGTTTTGTCTATTCCTTCGACGACCTCACCGAGATACGGCGCCTGGAGCGCGAAGTGCGCATGCAGGATCGCCTGGCTGCCGTGGGCCGTCTGGCCGCCGCCATCGCTCACGAAATCCGCAATCCGCTGACCTCTATCGCCGGCTCGGTCGCCATGTTGTCGGATGCGCCCGCTTTGAATCCCGAAGAGCGGCACCTCTTGCAGATTGTGATTCGCGAGTCCGATCGCCTCAACAACATCATCACCGATTTTCTGGCGTACTCCCGCGGCAAGCAATATCGTTTCGAGCGGGTGGATCTCGTTCCCTTGCTCGAAGACACGCTTACTTTGCTGGAACACCGCCTCACCGCCGAGAACGTGGGCATCAAGATACAGCGCAGCTTTCCGAAATCCGGAGCTTGGGTGCTGGCCGATGGCGACAAGCTCAAACAAGTGTTCTGGAACTTCTCCGAAAACGCGGTGCGCGCCATAAAAACGACGGGCAAAGGTGGAACGCTGACCGTATCCCTTGCCGAGCGCGGCCCGGACTGGGAGATGAGCTTTGCCGATACCGGTCCCGGCATCAATCCGCAACAGACGGAGAAGATATTCGAGCCCTTCCAGTCGAATTTTGAAGGTGGAACCGGCCTCGGCCTGGCCATCGTGTACCAGATCGTGCAGGCGCATGAGGGCAAAGTGTGGGCGCGCTCCGAAGTCGGCGCCGGAACCAGCTTCGTGGTGCGCTTGCGGCGCATGGAAATGGAAAATGAGTATATGCCTGCGTCGGGTGCCGCGGGCACGAGTTCCTCAGTATCGGCATCAGCAAGCGCTCGGCATGCGCTGACCGCGGCGAGCGCAGGAGTAGGTGCAAGAGGAGGTTCGCGTGGGTAACATTCTCGTCTGTGACGACGAGCGCTCGATTTGCGAACTGCTCGACATTGCCCTGCGCCGCGATGGCCACAAGGTGGAAACCGTCACCGGGGGCGAGTTGGCCAAGCGCAAAATCGACAGTGCGCTGTTCGATGTGATTGTTACCGACATCAAAATGCCGGGCGTGGATGGAGTCGAAGTCCTGCGTCACGCGCACCAGATCTCGCCCGATTCTGCCGTGATTTTGATGACTGCGGTCGATGACTACGAAGCTGCCGTGCAGGCGGTGAAGGCGGGGGGCGCGAGCGATTACATCCGCAAGAGTCCCGGCCTGGTGGACGAAGTCAAACTCGCCATTGCGCGCTCGCTGACGAAAGTTTCGCTTAGCCGTCAGAACTTCGCGCTGCGCCGCGACGCGGCTACGCGCAATTCGCTCGACAACATTGTTGGCGTAAGTCCAGCGCTCGAAAAGCTGAAGCAGACCATCCGCACCGTCGCTTCCACCAGCAGCACGATTCTGGTCTATGGCGAAAGCGGGACCGGTAAAGAACTCGTTGCCCGTGCCGTGCATACCTGCTCGCCGCGGGCATCCGAAGCATTTGTCTCGGTCAACTGCGGCGCGTTCCCGGAAACGCTGCTGGAAAGCGAACTCTTCGGTTACGTCAAAGGCGCATTCACCGGAGCCAACCAGAACCGGCGCGGGCTGTTCGAAGTCGCTGACCAGGGCACGATTTTTCTCGACGAGATCGGCGAGATGACCATGCCCATGCAGGTGAAACTGCTGCGCGTGTTGCAGGAGCGCACCGTGCGTCCAGTCGGCGCCACCACCGAGATTCCGGTGGATGTGCGCGTCATCGCCGCCACCAACCGCGACCTCGACCGGCAAGTTTCCGACGGCACGTTCCGCGAAGACCTCTACTATCGCCTGAATGTGATTCCCATTCGTGTGCCGGACTTGCGCGAGCGCCGCGAGGATATACCGCTCCTGGCGAATCACTTTCTGAAAAAATATGCGCCCGGTGCCGGGAAGAGCATTCACGGGGTAGAGGCGGCATCGCTCGATGTTCTCAGCGGCTACGACTGGCCGGGCAACGTCCGGCAACTGGAGAACACGATCGAACGCGCGGTGGCGCTCGAGACCACGAGCGAACTGCACGTCGAGTTGCCGGCGGAGCGTCCGAAGGCTCGCGCCGCGGCCGCGGGCGCGGAAGGCGCAGGCAGCACGACTGCGATTCTGGCTGCGAACCCGGCCATGGGCGTTCTTGCCGGCGCGGTTCTGCCCGAGGGCGTCAACATGGAGAACTACGTCGCGCAGATCGAGCGCTCGTTGCTGCAGTCCGCGCTGGAACAAACCCACGGCGTGCAGATTCGGGCCGCCGACGTGCTTGGCATCTCTTACCGCTCGTTCCGTCACTTGATGAAGAAGTACGAGCTTTAGGGCAGCTCTCAGCTCTCAGCTGTCAGCTCTCAGTCTCCAGCGAACCTATCCGAAGCTGTCATCCAGAGCGTGGTAGTGACTTCACGAAGTGAAATCACCTACTACCCCCTCCCCCGATCTTCTGGAATCATGGAGTTGGGGGGAATCGCGACGCCAAAATCTAGAGCGCACAGGACTTATTTTCAAAATATTCCGCAATAAGGACTTAGCTCGATTCCTCGCCTCATTCTCTCGAAATTCATAGTTTTGGCGGCGTTTAGCTTTCTCTCGTCAGCTCAACTCATGTTTATCAAAGAAGTACTAATGATTTTCGTGGCGCGGCCGGGGCGGCCTTGATCAGGATTGGCACACCTCGGCTCGCACACCTCGGCTGCGACAGGTCAGAGAGTATGGTCGCGCACATCCGGCTGGATGTCTGTGATGGAATGCACTGGGCGTTTGTGATGAAAAAAGCGCTCAACCTGGCCACGCGTACGCGACAGAATCCCACTCATCGCAAGGGGCGCGATGAGTTGGGCACCCGGCTGCTCTTCCTTGTGACTTATGCCCTTGACGAATGGGCGCTTCCGGCTATACTCAGGCGTTCCATTCAGTGACCGGATTCTGGCTCGAGGGGGCCCAGAGTTCGGAGGAGGCGGAATTGGTGTCGCCGCGGAATGCGCTACTTGTCCCCCTGGAGTTTGTGGTTCCCGCCTGCAGCGAATCCTGTTTCTCGGTACCTCTGTTAAACCTGCGCTTACCTTGGGAGAAATGACAATGACTAAATTCGGGTCAGGCAAGTGGGTGGTGGTCGGGCTGGTGGTTTGGATGTTAGCGGCGCAGCGGGCGAACGCGGGTATTGGCTTCCAGCCGGTTTCGCAAGATGAACTCAAGATGACGAGCGAACCGCTGGCGCCGGGAGCGCCCGCGATCATTCTGTACCGGCAGGTAGATCGGGACGACAATATCCACACTCCCCATGAAGACAATTACTTTCGCGTAAAGATCCTGACCGAGGAGGGGCGGAAGTACGCCGATGTCGAGATTCCGTTCTTCAAAGAGAGTCAAGGCGTATCAGGCATAAAGGCTCGGACCATCAGACCAGACGGCTCGATCGCAAACTCCGACGTCAAGGTCTTTGAAAAGTATCTAGTCAAAGGAAAGGTCGGAGGTCGGGACTACAAGTATCTGGCTAAGACTTTTACTCTCCCGGACGTGCAGGTGGGCGGCATTATCGAATATAGCTACACCATCGACTCGCACGAATATGCCCTGTTCGATTCGCATTGGATTCTGAGCGATGAGCTGTTCACAAAGAAGGCGCAATTTTCGTTGAAGCCTTTCAATGACAGCTACTACGGGTTGTATTCGCTGCGCTGGAGTTGGAATACGCTGCCCGCGGGCTCCGTTCCTCCTAAAGAGGGGCCCGACCACATCGTGCGGATGGAAGCGAACAACATACCGGCGTTCCAGACAGAAGACTTCATGCCACCTGAGAACGAGCTGAAGTCGCGAGTGGATTTTATCTATGAGGAGGGCATCCTCGAGAAAGATCAGGCTAGTTTCTGGAAGCACTTCGGGAAGCAGCGGAACGGGCAATTGGAAAGCTTTATCGGAAAGCGGAATGCCATGCAGCAGGCGGTGGCGCAAATCGTGTCGCCGAGCGACGCGCAGGATGTGAAACTGCGAAAGATTTATGACCGGGTGCAGCAGCTTCGGAACACAACGTATGAAGTGCAGAAGACAGAGCAGGAGCAAAAACGCGCAAAGGAAAAAGCGGTGGAAAACGTAAACGTAGAGGACATCTGGAAGCGAGGCTATGGTAACGGCCAGCAACTGACTTGGCTGTTCCTAGGCTTGGCGCGAGCGGCAGGGTTTGAAGCCTACGGATGCTGGGTTTCGGATCGCCGGGAATATCTTTTCATTCCGGGGACGATGCAAAGTGCCAAATTGAACGCCAACGTTGTGCTCGTCAAGCTGAATGGGAAAGACCAGTATTTCGATCCGGGAGGAGCGTTCACACCGTTTGGGTTGTTGGAATGGTCGGAAACCGGAGTGCCGGGGATACGTCTGGATAAGGACGGTGGAACCTGGATTCAGACCACACTCCCGGAAGCCGCGGAGTCGCGCATCGAACGCGTAGGAAAACTGAAGCTTTCTGAGACTGGCGATCTGGAAGGGAAGTTGACCGTCACCTACACCGGACTGGAAGCCATGTACCACCGACTGGGCCAGCGACACGCGGATGAGGTGGCACGCAAGAAGTCCCTGGAGGAACGAGTGACCTCGCAGATCGGGGCCGCCGCCGAGGTGGAACTCACCAACAAGCCGGACTGGAGCAGTTCGGAAACCCCGCTGGTTGCGGAATTCGACCTGAAGATTCCGGGTTGGGCCTCGGGTGCTGGCAGACGGGTGATGATTCCGGCAGCTATCTTTACCCAGGGTGAGAAGGGGGTCTTCGAGCATGCCCACCGGGTGCATCCTGTCTATTTTGAGTATCCGCACGTGAAAGCGGATGAAGTAACCGTCGAGCTTCCGCCGGGGTGGCAAGTGAGCAGTGTGCCGGCGGCGCGGAATGAAGATGGGCATGTCGTTGCCTACACTTTGAAAGTTGACCAGAGCCCGGGAACGCTCCGGCTGACGAGGAAATTGACGGTCGACTTTTTGATGCTGGAGCCGAAATACTACACGGCGCTGCGGAACTTCTATCAGGTGGTGAGGACCGGCGATGGGGAACAGATTGTGCTGCAGCCAGGAGAAATCCATGCGAGTAATTAAGCAAGAACCCGGCCGTCGGGCGTGGCTCGTGCTCTTTTGTGTCGCCGTCTGTGTGGTGTGTGGTGTGCCGCGGGCTGCGGCCAGTGGGGACGCTCCGCAATGGATGCATGTGCTGGTCGGGGTTACGCTGCCCTCCTACGATGAGAAGACCGACGCGCTGTTGCTGTATTCCGAAACGAACGTCACGGTTTTGTCGGCAGATCGGATCAGGGAACATGTGCGTGAGGCATACAAGATTCTGCGGCCTGAAGGACGAGAGCGTGGCACGGTGGGGGTTTATTTCAGTCCGACCACGAAAATCACAAGTCTGCATGGCTGGTGCATTCCGGCACAGGGCAAGGACTATGAGGTCAAGGATAAGGATGCAATCGATGTTGCTGCGCCAGCCGAAGGAGGTTATTTAATCGAGGACACAAGGTACAGGGTCCTGCGTATTCCAGCGCCCGACCCGGGAAACATCGTAGGCTATGAATATGAAGTAGAAAAGCAGCCCTTCTGGTTGCAGGATGTTTGGTACTTCCAGGAAACGGATCCAGTACGGGAGAGCCATTATTCGCTGCAACTTCCTCCCGGCTGGGTCTTCAAGACTTCATGGCTTTTTCACCCGGAGGTGAAGCCAGACGAGGGAAGCGGCAATGTATTGTTGTGGAAAATCAGCGATGTCAAAGGGATCAGGCCTGAGCCGGACATGCCGCCATGGAAAGGGTTGGCAGGCCAGATGATCGTATCATTTTTCCCGGCTGGTGGAACGTCGCAGAAAAACGAGTTCGCAAACTGGGAGGGCGTTGGCAGTTGGCTCGGAACACTGTACAGCGGACGGATGGACGCGTCGGAGGCAATAAGGCAAGAGGTCAATGTCTTAACGTCGGGAAAGACTTCACTGCTAGGCAAAATGCAAGCCATCGCCGCTTTCGTCCAGCACGACATTCGGTACGTTGCGGTCGAATTGGGCATCGGCGGCTGGCAGCCGCACGCCGCTCCGGATGTTTTCTCGCACCGGTATGGTGATTGCAAGGACAAAGCGACGTTGATGCGTACCATGCTGCGCGAGATTGGAGTGGATTCCTATCAGGTAGCGATCAACACGGAGCGGGGTTCGGTCACGCGCGACACGCCAGCTCACAGCGCGTTCAACCACGTGATTCTTGCCATCAAGTTGCCCGATGAGGTGAAGGATCCCTCGCTGATTGCCGTGATGCAGCATCCCAAGCTGGGAAGGATTCTGTTCTTCGATCCCACCAACGACGTGACGCCCTTTGGGCAGATTCGCGGACACCTGCAAGCCAATTACGGCTTGCTGGTGACGCCGGACGGCGGTGAACTGGTGGAGTTGCCGCAACAGCGTTCAGCGACGAACAGCATTCAGCGCGTGGGCAAATTGACGCTCGACGCCAACGGGATATTGAGAGGCGATGTCGAAGAGACACGCCTGGGGGATCGCGCCGCGTCAGAACGGTGGCGATTGCGTACGGTGACGAAGAATGTCGATCGCATCAAACCGATCGAGAGCCTGCTGGCGGGATCGCTTCCCAGCTTTCAAATTGTAAAAGCGAGCCTGGTCAACTTCGAACAAACGGACCAGCCGTTCGGATTCAGGTACACGTTCCAATCCGACAACTACGCAAAACTCGCGGGCAATCTGCTGCTGGTGCGGCCGCGGGTGCTGGGCAGCAAGTCGTCGGGGATACTGGAGACGAAAGAGCCGCGAAAGTTTCCGCTTGAATTTGACGGGCCGTCGCGGGATACCGACAGCTTCGAAATCGCGTTGCCGGTGGGCTATGAAGTGGACGAGTTACCGCCTCCGATGGATGTGGACTTCAGCTTTGGCAGCTATCACAGCAAGACCGAAGCCAGCGGGAACGTCCTGCACTACACTCGCAGCATGGAAATCAAGGAGTTGAGCGTTCCAGTCAGCAAGATGGACGAGCTGAAAAAGTTCTACCGGATGATTGCGTCGGACGAGCGCAATACGGCCGTCCTGAAACCGGCTGGGGCCGGTAAGTAGAGAAAATCGATAGGGAAATTGGTCGGGGCGCGCGGATTTGAACCGCGGACCCCCTGCGCCCAAGGCAGGTGCGCTACCAGGCTGCGCTACGCCCCGACTGTGAGTCGATTATATCCTGCGCCCAAGGCAGGTGCGGTATCGGGCTGCGCAGCGTTCCGACCGATTCGAAGAAGAATGATGCGATGCGGGTGACCTCCGTGACTCTTCTGAGAGGTGGACTGCTCCTGGCTGCCGCGCTCAGGCTATAATTTCAGCTTCGGAAGTCATGCCCAGTTCACGCTACGCGTTGGTCAGCTACGTACGCAATCCGGTTGGCGAGTTTGTGGAACAACTGCGCCAGGAACTCCACCCGACTTTGGCACACATGCCCGCCCATCTCACGATTCTCCCGCCGCGGGAGCTGACCGTAACCGAAGCGGCCGCGCTGGAATTTCTGGAGGAGGCTTGTGGCCGCGTGCTCCCGTTCGACGTCGAGCTGGGAGATGTGGAAACATTTCTGCCTACAACTCCGACCTTGTTCATCCAGGTGAAGCGGGCTGCTTATCGGATGCGGGAGCTGCACGATCAGCTCAATGGGCAGGGGCTGTGCTGCGAAGAAATCTGGCCCTACATTCCGCATCTCACGATTTTGAAAACGGAGCGGGATGAGCAGGCGCGAGCCGCGTACATGATTGCGCGGGAGCGGTGGGCGCAGTTTCCGGGCACGCGCCGGGTTCATGTGGACAAGCTGATGTTCGTCCGCGAGAATGGCGGGTTGTGGCAGGATGTGGCGCCGCTGCCGCTGGGACACGGCCAATTATCCTCCAAGTCATAACGCATAAATCGCTCCCCAATTGTGACCCGCAAAAACCCCTGAAAACCCGGAACTAGCGGGCAGTTTCGCGGTCCAGCGGGACATGTACTTTCCGCCCGTTGCCAAGTCCATTAGCGCGATTACTATAGATTCAACGGGCTCGAAACCAAGCGCCGGATCCCAGGCTGCGGGTTTGTTTCGGAAGAGAGAATATGCAAATTGGGGTTTATGGATCCGGCTACCTCGCTACAGTTATCTCCGCCTGTCTCGCTGACTTTGGCACGCCGGTTTGCTGCTGCTACGCTGACAATACACGCATCCTCGACGTTGCCAAGGGCAACATACCTTTTTTCGAAAAAAATCTTCAGGAAGTGATTCGGCGCAACGTGCGCTCGGGACGCCTGGTTTATTCGGCGGACCCGGAGGAATTGGCTCGCCGGGCACAGGTAATTTTTCTGGCAGAGGATTCCGCACAGGGATTGGACGAAATCGTCATCCGCCTGGCCAGCGCGGCTGGCCGCTTTCAGGTGCTGTCGATCGTGACGCCGGTTCGAGTGGGTTCGACCACAAAGATTGAAAAAAGGCTGAAGGACAAAGGGCTGAAGAGCCTGCTGGTGTGCCAGCCGATGTTCTTCACCAACGGATGCGCGGTGGAAGACTTCAACTGGCCCGACCGGATTATTCTGGGAACGCCTTCGAGCGAAGCCGTCTCTTCACTGAAACAGATTTTTCATCCGCTGGTGATGCGCGGAGTTCCGGTACTGGTCACGAACTACGAAACGGCGGAGTTGACGCGCGAAGCGACCACGGCGTTTGTGGCGACCAAGATATCGTTCATCAACGAAATAGCGAGCCTGTGCGAACACGTGAACGCCGATGCCGTGGGCCTGGCACTTGCCCTTGGGTTGGACAAAAAGATTGCTCCGCGCTGCCTGCAACCGGGCGCCGGCATGGGCGGAATTTTCGCCGAGAGTGATATGGAATCGCTGACCGGGCTGGCGCGAGAGAATCGCGTTGACCTGAAAGTGCTGAATGCCGCCCGCGCGGTGAATGTGGATCTGGCGAACCGGCTTTTGCAGAAAGTGTCGGCTGCGATCGATACCGTGCAGAACAAGGACGTCGGCATTCTGGGACTGTCGTTCAAGCCGAACACGAACTCGGTTGCGGGATCTGCCTCGGTACAACTGGCGCAGAGCTTGCTGGCCGGGGGAGCGCGGGTGCGGACTTACGATCCGGTGGCGATGCCCGATGCGCGGCTGCAACTGAATGGCATGGTGAAGTATTGCGAATCAGCTTACGGAGTGGCCGAGGGCGTGGATGCACTGGTCGTCGCTACCGGCTGGCCGGAGTTCCGGACGCTGGATTTCGCGAGAATCCGGCATCTGGTGAAACGGCCGATCATCATCGACACCAAGAATCTGCTCGACTCGTCGCGTCTGCGCGCCATGGGATTCCAGTACATGGGCGTGGGACGGCAGTAGCTCGCCGGACCTACATTCTTGATCTCGATGTCATCCGTGCGCCCTCGATTGCGCAGTGCCTGGTTGCCCCACGAACCGTTGATCCTCGTGCCACCCTGCCAATAGGCGGTCGTGAGTGAATCGCGTGATAACGTCAACTACCCAAAAATAAGCCGAGGCGGATCACTCCGCCCGGCGTAAGTTAAGTGAATTGCCTCATCAACTATTCCGGTCGCGAGACTCCAAGGCCGGGAAGGTGATACCGATTCATCCGGCGCAGGGGTGATTGAGGCAACGCGCGGCTGGCTGCGCCGCTAACCGCCGGACTCGGACGAGACGCAACTTCACTCGCATCCACCATGCTGTAGTCGCAGCCTTCGACGTCGCGATGATTGTCGTCGCACGGGATCAGCAGGACGGCGTGATTGTTGCCATTGGCGTCCGGGCCCTGGACGGCGATCTCGCCAAGGTCGTTGATATTCCCGGTTTCATACAGCTGAATGCCGGAGTTAGGTGGAACCAGAGTATTCAGGTCCACCATGACGCCGCCCTCCTCCCACAAAAATGGAATACTCCCGTAGCCGATGACTTGCTCTGACTCGTTGATCGAAGTGGGTACGGAATCAAATCCGATGTCCATTTTCTTCCATTTCCCTCCCGTCTTCCGCCACAGCAAGGAATGCCAGCGCCCCAATGCGTCCTGCTCCCCGCTAGCCACAACTCCGTTTTGGTTGATCGTCACCTGCCAATAGGCGGTCGCTCCAGGAGACCCGGCCAGCAAGTCGGTCATCCCGTTCCCGGCCTCCCAATCAAAGGGATGGAGGTTCACGTCCCCCGGTATTGCGGATAGGCCGACGACCTGGCCCTGGTTGTTGAGATCCATGGCGAGGGTACAGGTGCCTCCGAGGCCGCCGATGTCTCGCATCCCATTCTCTTTGTCCCAGATGAAGGAGCCGGTGGTCAAGAAAAAACCATAATTGTAGAAGCCGGCACAAATCGCGCTTGGTGTTGAATTGGTGTACGACCACCCGGCTACTTGTCCCCGTTCGTTGATCAGGGCCGCTTGTGCATCAGTGCCGCCGGGAAGGGTGCCTATGTCCTGTATCGTTCCGCCGTTCCAGTAGAACGCCCGCGTTTGAGTCCCTAACCACAACATGGAGTTGGGATCGGGAACCGTGTTCTGAGCAGCTCCGACGACCTCGCCGCGGCTGTTGACCCCATTCGAATAGCTAAAGTATCCGCCGGGCAAGGTTCCCAGATCGGTCATGCTCCCGTGGTCCCAAAGAATCGCATGAATCTGCGGCAGCGGGAACGGCGGCAAAGGGTCAGGCTGACCGTTGTCGCCAGGTCCCGTCATCGCGCCGCTTTCACTGATCCAGTTGACCTGGCTGTCGAAGCCGCCGGGCAGCCGGCCCAGATCGGTCGTGACACCGTCCTGCAACTGGAACGCGTGACCGGCATAGCAAGGTGGCCCGAAGCCGCAGTAAGGGTCCGGCGTGGTAGTATCCGCCGCGCCGACCAGTGTGCCACGATTGTTTAAGACTCCGGCGCGGGGGGCGGGTGGCAATTGCAGATAGTCCCCCGGCCCGCCGAACGTGCCCGGGTCGCTGATCTGGTAGTGATGGTATTGGTGAGGGTGATGTTGTTTGGCTTTATCCTGCGCTGCCATTTGAACGGACAATGCCAGTGCGGCTGACATTACAAGCATGATGATCCAAGTGATGGTTTTGATTTTCATTTTGTCCTCTTTGTCTCATTTTCATTTGGAAGCGATTTCATCAACGAATCCAGGCAGATGAACCGTGATTCGTCTGATGACGCGGAGAAGTGCCACTTACAGGTCCCCACGTACTCTCGAAACTCGAGTGGCTTCATCCCCGTCAGCAGACCTGCCTCCTCCAGCCCAACCACATCTACTTCGCGAGCGCATTCCGGGCACCAGTTCCGGGAGGAGCGGAATCGCCGAATGATCTGAATCCGGCTGGTTTCTACGGTGACCTGCGTCGTTTTTCGTGCGGTGACGACCACGCCCCAGGCCTTTGCTCTCCCGAGAATTCCGTGATAAATTCCATCCCACATTTAGCCTGGTTTTTCCAACCGCTTGTCGTACGGGGGCATACTGCACGTTCACAGGCCGAAATGTCCTATAAGACGTGCTCAAGGTTTCTAAAACTTTCTAAAAGGCTCCATGAGCCAGAAAACAAATCGCTTCTACGAGTTCGGTCCTTTTCGAATGGATCCGAGCAGGCAGCTCTTGCTCCGCGATGGTCAGCCGGTTCCTCTGACCCCAAAGGCTTTTGAGACTCTGCTGGTACTGGTGCAACGCGGTGAAGAGCTCGTTTCGAAGGACGAGCTGATGAAGCTGCTCTGGCCCGATACCTTTGTCGAGGAATCGAACCTCACCCAACACATCTCGATGCTGCGTAAAGCCCTCGGCGAAAGCCCCCAGGACCACCGCTATATCGTGACTATGTCCGGAAGGGGATACCGCTTTGCTCAGAAGGCGCGGGAGGTCTCAGATACCAGCAGCGTGATCGTCCAGAGCTACTCCGTTCAGCGATTGACCGTGGAGGAAACCGAATCACGGGAAAAGATCGCAGTCGTCGCGTCAGCCGCAAGCTTCAAAATTTCCCGCAACTGGATACTGGGCACCGCAGCCGTCTTGGCTCTGTTGGTATTGATGCCGGTCTGGGTAGTGCGAATGCGCAGGCCGCCGCCGCTGAACGAGGCGGACCTGGTCCTAGTCTCCGATTTTGTAAATACCACCGGCGAACCGGTCTTTGACGGCACTTTGAAGCTGGCGCTCACCGAGAAGCTCGCGGAGTCGCCTTTCTTTAACATCGTGCCTGATTCGGTAACTGGAAAGACGCTGGGGCTGATGGGCCGCTCCGCCGGCGGACCCGTTTTGCCACCGGTCGCGGGGGAGGTGTGCCAGCGTGAAAACGCCAAAGCGGTGGTTGGTGGCTCGATCCTCAACCTTGGAAGCAAGTACGTTCTCAATCTGGACGCCACCAACTGCCTTACCGGCGCCTCCGTAGCCCATCAGGAGATTGAGGCCCTGAACCGGGATCAGGTTCTGAGCAAACTGGGGCAGGCGAGTCCGTCGCTGCGCCGCAAGCTGGGCGAATCGGTCGGCTCAATCCAGAGATTCGATACTCCCATTGAACAAGCAACGACCAAGTCGCTGGCCGCTCTCAAGGCCTTTACGTCGGGCGACCAGAAGCGCGCGCAAGGCGGCGAGACCGACAGTGTGCCTTTCTATAAGATGGCGATCGAACTGGATCCTGATTTCGCCATCGCCTACGCCCGGTTGGGTACGGTTTACGGTAACCTCAAGCAGCCTGACCTTGCCGACGAATACCTCCAGCAGGCATTTCAGCGGCGAGAGCATGTGAGCGAGAGGGAGAAATTCGATATTCAGGCGCATTATTACGAGGACACAACCTAAGGAAATAGACAAGGCGAACGCAACTTACAAACTGTGGAGCGAAGTGTACCCGCACGACTTCCTGCCCCTCGACAGTCTGGCTAGCGGGTACATACTGGTTGGTCAGTTCGAGAGAGCGATCGAGGCGGGTCAGCAGGCCTTGAAAATAAACCCCAACCATGCCCTTGCGTACGCTTCTCTTGGCCGCGCTTACGAGCGCGCCACGCGCTTCGCCGAAGCAAAAGTAATCTGCAACAGGGCGGTGACAGAGAAGGTAGATAGCTCATGGACGCACCAGGTTCTCTATCGCGTCGCGTTTGTGGAGGGCGACGAGTCAGCCATGCAGCGGGAGATGGGCTGGTTTCAGGGCAAACCTCAGGAGAGCGTAGCCCTCTATTTCCAAGGCAAGGCGGCTTTGAGCCAGGGAGAGCTTCGCAAGTCACGAGAGCTCTTTGAACGCGCCCGCGCACTCGCTGTGCAGCAAGGGCGCAAGGAAGTGGCGGTCGCTTTCAGCAACGGCCAGGCACAGTTCGAAGCCGATTTAGGGAATTCGCGCGAGGTTCCGGCACTCGCCGATCAGGTTCTCCGCTCGACACCGAATTCCGTACGTCATAAAGCTTTTGCCACTCTAGCGCTCGCCAGGTCTGGAGACCTAAAACGCGTAGAAGGCCTGATGAACGAACTTAACAAACAACCCCTGCCAGGGACTGGGCTGACTGAAGTGGTCTTCCCCAGCATTCGAGCGGCCATGGATTTGAATCGGAGGAATCCCGCTGGGGCCGTCGAGGAACTGCGACGTGCTGTTCCCTATGATCTCGGTACTGACTCCGGTGGCATTACCCTTTACTATCGCGGCTTGGCATATCTGAAACTGAATTCAGGGAAAGAGGCGGCGCTGCAGTTCCAGAAAATTCTCGACAACCGCGGCGTGGCGATGACTGACATCTATTGGCCGCTATCCCGCCTCGGGTTGGCACGCGCGCTCGCGCAAACTGGAGACACGGAGAAGAGCCTCGCCCAGTATCGGATATTCCTGCAACTCTGGAAGAACGCTGACCCGAACCTCCGCATTCTCAATGAAGCCAAAGCAGAGTACAAGAAGATCAGTGCACGCGCACCGCCCTCGCTCTGATACTGGGAGGTAGTGAAGTGGGTCACTGCTTGATGTGCGGTGAGCGCCAAGATCCCGTAAGGCCAGCGGTCGTTGTGGCAAAATCCCATTTCACCAACAACCCAAAGCACGGATCCAAGGCAACCTTCCGTTGCGGTGCGCCGGGGTCGAGAGCTGACCCCTCCAGGCCTCATTATTAATCGTGGGATGCTGAGCGCTTTCCCGGCCCCAGCAGGGCGCGGCCGGGGAAGACATCCGGCACGATCTTGCCTTCGTTGACGACCACGGTTCCTCTTACCACTAAGTAGCGCACCCCTACGCTCGGCTCCATCGGCTTCTCGAAGGTGGAGCGGTCGGTGATGGTTGAGGCATCGAAGACCACGATGTCGGCGTCGGCGCCCTCCTGCAATCTGCCTTTTCGCCGCGCGTCGGGAGTCGAACGCTCCAGCATCTCCGCCGGCATGAGACTCATCTTTCGCAGCGCATCCATCAGCGTGATCGTTCCTTTTTCGCGGACGTATTGGGCCAGCACTCGGGAGTAGGTTCCGGCATTGCGGGGATGGCCTTGCTCGCCATCGCTGGCGATCATCACCAGGGGATGAGGGATCACTTTGTCTACTACTTCCTGCTTATTGTTGAAAATTATCACGCTGTGCGTCGTGCTGGAGTTGTGTAACTCGTCGAAACGCTCCTTGGTGAGGTGTTCGCCGGTCTCTGGAAGCACGAGCTGCGGGTAGCTGATACCGAGTTTTTCCTGCCAGCCGGGGTTGAACAGCGCTGAGTTTATGGTGGTCATGCCGGCGATGTAGGGATAGGCCTCAGTGGTGACATCGAGGCCATGGGCGCGGGCGCCTTCGACCAGGGAGAGACACTCGAAAACGTCGCGCAGGCAGGTGCTGTTGATGTGCACGATGTGCAGGGACGCGCCGGAGATGGCCGCCGCTCCGATCACTTCGCTGATCTGTTGAACGGTGGGGCCGGGCTCGAAGCGGCCCGAGCTGCGGGCGTGGGTGTAGACCGGCACTCTCCGCTCGGCGGCGAGACGGAACATGTCAATCACCTCCAGTCGAGTGGCTCCGGGAGTGTACTCGATTCCCATTCCAACGGCCAGGCCGCCGGCGTCCAGCTCCGCGCGCAGGCGCTGGCGGATAGCCTCGATCTGCTCGGGGGTGGCGGGCTGGTCGGTCGCTGGGCCGCTCTTGGGCAGGATTTCGCCGGAGGGAAGCGGGGCTCCGAATACCAAGGCTCGCGCCGCGGCGTGGCTGGCGGAGGTGCCGTAGTGAATCAGAGAGTGGCTTTCCTTGGCTTTCAGGAACTGGGCTACGTCGGGCACGCCGATTTCCAGTTCGAGCGCGGAGGTGACACCGTCAAGCGCCTTGACGCGCTGGCTGGCGAGGTCCTGGCCGTGCTGATGCAGATCGATGAATCCGGGAGCGACCACCAGGCCGCTGGCATGGACGATGCGCCGTCCGGGTAGCGCTTCGGAGGAGACGCGGACAATCTTGCCGTCTCGGATACCGACGTTGCGTATGGCGTCCAAGCCGGTTTCGGGATCCATGACGCGTCCGCCTTCGAGCACAAGATCGTACTGTTGGGCGGCAACAAGGGCGGTTGAGAATATCAGAAGACAGAGAGAGAAAGTCAGCTTGCGCATGGTTGCTCCGTTGAGACCAGCGATCGAGACCAGCGATGATATCAGGATTCGCAGCCAGCACCGGACGCAGCCGCGCTTGCTATAATCGTTATCTGTGCCATCGAACTCTGTGGTGGGAGTAGCTCAACTGGTAGAGCATCGGACTGTGGCTCCGACGGTTGCGGGTTCAATTCCCGTCTCCCACCCCAAGAATTTTTCCGGCCAAAATATCTTCGTTTTTTCTTGCACCTGTAAGATCAAGACATCGGGCGCGAGAAATTCGAGGACCGTTCCTCTCACAAACAACTGAGGAGCCATTCTTTACTTCCACTGTTTCCCCCCAATCCTGCTAACCGAGACTCACGTTTTCGCTCGGTTCCGGGATTGGTTCGATCGTTCCCAGCAGGAAAATGTAGCCCACAATCCCCAGCAGCAGGATTGCGGTTGCAGTCACGAAAGCGGCGGCGAAGGAGTGCGTTTCGGAGATGATGTAGCCGGTGACGATGGGCGCGGAAATCGCTCCGATCTGGCCACAGAAATTCACCGCACTGGCGAGGGTGCCAACGCTTTCCCGCGGCGAAATTAGCGATGGAACGGTCCAGGCCACCGGGGCGGCCGCAGCCAGTCCTCCCAGGGCAAGGCTGATCCAGACAAGCGCGGTCACCGGAGTGTGAGCGCGCGCCGCTCCGAAGATCGCGAGACCGAAAACCATTCCTGCAACCATCACGCTTTGGCGAACACGACTTGCATTGCGGCCGCGCTGGATCAGAGTGTCCACCAGCCATCCGCCCACCAGGAGATCGGTGAACGTGGCGAACAGCCAGGGCACACTGGTATAGAAAACAGAGTGGAACAGGTCCAGGTGAAGGGAAACGGAAAGATAGCTGGGCAGCCACGTCAGCAACAGAAAGAAGGTGTAGTTGTAGGCTCCCCATCCGAGCGCGAGCCCGTAGACCTTCCGCTGCCTCAAAAGATAGCCCAGCGAGCTGCCGCTTCGCGCTTTGACCTGGTCTTCCAGTTGAGCCCCACCCCGAAGAATAAAATCGAGCTCGCCAGCCGACAGTCCTTTATCTTCGCTGGGATTGCGATAGACCAGGTAGAACAAAACAAAATAGAGAAAGCTGATGAAGCCGGTGGCGGCAAAACTCCAACGCCAGCCAAAGTACAAAAGCAGCAGGCCGATGAACGGGATTCCGATGGCGCTGGAGAGTTTTGCCGCCGCATCGGTGATCGCCGTTGCGAGGCTCCTTTCTTCTCGCGTAAACCAGTACCCCAGGGCTTTGGCATTCGCCGGGAACGTAGGAGATTCGCTTACGCCCAAAAGCAGGCGCGCTCCGAAGAACCAGATGAGGCCGGGGGAAAGAGCGGCTGCGAAAGAGGCAACGCTCCACAGAAACGCGCTGATTCGCCCCACGCGGCGCACTCCCAACCGGTCGAGCAACACTCCGGCGGGCATCTGCATGGCGGCATAAGTCCAACTGAAAGCGCTGGAGAGATAGCCGAAGGCGACCAACGAAAGGCCGAACGACAGATGAAGCGCGTCGCGAGAGACCGACAAGTTGATGCGGTCGAAGAAGTTGACCAGAACCCCCAAAGCAAGCAGGAAGGCGATTCGCCAACGCCTGCGAGGCACGGTTGAACTGGTCGAGATCGGTTCTGGCAAGAGCGCTCCGTGAATTGCTCGACACAGAATACGCGAGCTGTTTCAGAAATGCCTTGCAGCTCGGAAAGTACATCCCTAAGCCCGCATTCTTTCGGGCCGGGCAAAGGCACAGCTGAAGAGGCTGCGGAAAAACGCAATCGGTCGAGAAAGGGCGACCACCAGAGCTAAAGCCCGCGCTGATTTTACGGGACTTACGCGGCCCTGAAGGGCCGCTCTTCCACGGTGATCCGCGCATTCGTGAGTTTTTCCGCAAGCTGTGAAGCCGTGCCCTACCCAAAGCCGATTTATGAAAAACCAGAGCCATTACTGAACACCAATGCCAGCGAGCAATCCGCCGTCCACGAGGTAATCGGCTCCGGTGCAGAATCCCGCCTTGTCTGACGCCAGAAACGCCGCCAATTCCGCGACTTCTTCGGGCGTGCCGATCCGCCGGAGCGGATGCGCCGCGCCAAAACGCGCGAACACATCTTCGGTCGGCAGATCGGGCGCGAAGTGTGCCGCGGAGCGTGCCAGCATCGGTGTGCGGATCGAACCCGGGCTGATCGAGTTGACGCGGATATTGTCGGCGGCATGGTCGAGGGCCAGGGCGCGCGTTAAGCTGTGAATGGCCCCTTTAGATGCGGCATATGCGGCGACACCGCGCTGGCAGGCGTATCCCTGCACGGATGCCAGATTGATGATGGACCCGCCTCCCCGCTTTTTCATCTCCGGTATGCCGAGGTGCGCCAGAAGATAGATGCTGCCCACGTTGACCATCATGCAGCGGTTCCAAGTCGCAAGATCAGTTTCCACGACGGTGCCGAAGGGATGAATCGCGGCTGCGTTGACGATGATGTCCATGCCTCCAAACTGTGTGACGATCTTGGTAATCACCGAGCGCACTTCGTCGAGGTTGGTCACATCGCAGCGTTCAACCTGCAGGGCTAAACCGAGTTTTTCGGCATCGCGAGTCAACTCCTCGTTGCCCGCCGTTTCAATGCCGCACGCCACCACCTGCGCGTCTCCCGCTGCGAAGCGCACCGCAATCGCGCGGCCTATTCCCGTGGTACCCGTAACCAGAGCCACTTTCCCTGCAAACTCTTTCATAGGAGTTGGATCCTCGGTTCATACATCATGAGTTCACTCATCATCATTAAGTTAATTGCCGCTCAATTCTGGAATCGCATACTTCAATCCCCGAATGACGCCGCGTAGTTCGGCAAGCCCTTTCAATCTGCCCACCAATGAGTAGCCGGGATTTATTTGTTTGCCGATGTCGTCAGCCAACAGGTGTCCGTGGTCGGGACGCATGGGAATCTCATGATCGGGCCGGCCCGATCGTCGCCGACGCGCCTCTTCTTCCAGCATCGCCCGGATCACGCCCACCATGTCGGAACTGCCTGCCAGATGCTCCGCTTCATGAAAGGACCCGTCTGCCTCCCTCGTTACCTGCCGCAGATGCACAAAGTGAATGCGAGCGCCGAATTCGCGAGCCATGGCCAGGAGGTCGTTATCGGCTCTCGCGCCGTAGGAGCCGACACAAAACGTCAGCCCGTTTGCGAGCGTATCGCAAGCGGCTAGAATCGCCCTCACATCCTCGGCGGTCGAGACGACACGCGGCAGGCCAAACAGCGGCCAGGGCGGATCGTCCGGATGTATCGCAAGGCGAACCCCCGTCTCCTGTGCGACCGGGACAACATCTCTTAAGAACGCGACCAGGTTGGCGCGTAAGTCGGCCGCGGTCACGCCATGGTATTCGGCAATCAAACCGCGAATCGTCTCGCGGTTGTACGATGCCTCGGCGCCGGGAAGCCCGGCAATGATGGTTTGTTCCAGATCAACTCTGCGCGCCTCCGGCATGGAATCGCAGCGGGCGCGCGCCCCTCGAACCCGATCCTCCGAATAGTCGTCCTCAGCCCCTTTGCGCTCGAGGATGAAGATGTCGTACGCCGCGAAATCCACCGCGTCAAAACGCAGGGCGTAGCCTGTGGTGGGCAGACGATATTTCAAGTCTGTCCTCGTCCAGTCCACCACCGGCATGAAGTTATAGCATATGACTTCGACGCCCGCCTTCGCGACCGCGGACAGACTGTCTTTCCACGCGTCTATGAAACGCTCATAGGGTCCGGATCGAAGCTTGATCGAATTGTGGATGGGAATACTTTCCACCACCGACCAGGCAAAGCCCGCCGCAAGAATCTCATCTCTTCGCTTGAACACCTCGTCTAACGGCCATCGTTCGCCGCGGTAGAGATGGTGCAGGGCGGAGACGATCCCCGTGGCTCCCGCTTGCTTGATGTGATCGAGAGCAACCGGATCACCCGGCCCAAACCATCGCCAAGTCTCCTTCATGTTTTCGATTTCACCCGAATGTTACCCTTCGTCTCGAATCTTGCGGTCATTTCCTGCTCGCGCCTCAGCGCGTAATGCGTGCCGATCCGCCTCGCATCAGCGCCTCGACTTCTGAGAGCGTGGCCATGCTTGTGTCTCCGGGTGTTGTCATGGCCAGCGCGCCATGCGCCACACCGCACTGGACAGCCCATTCGGCGTCTTTGCCCGCGAGCAATCCGTAGATCAGACCCGAAGCGAACGAGTCGCCACCGCCCACCCGGTCCAGGATCTCCAGCGGCCGCTGCGGGACGTGAATGATCTTCCCTTCATGTAGCGCGATTGCACCCCAGTCATTCTGCGTCGCGGTGTGCGCCGTACGCAGCGTGGTGGCAATAAGCTTGAGGTTTGGGTAGAGCTCGGCGACACGATGCAGCATCGATTCATAGCTCGCGACCGGCAGTTGGCTGAAGTCGTCACTCACGCCTTCAATCGCGATGCCGAGCGTCGCAGAAAAATCTTCCTCATTGCCGAAGAGAACGTCCACGGAAGATACCAGTTCGCGGTTCACTTCCTGTGCTTTCTGTTTGCCGCCAATGCCTTTCCATAGCGACTCCCGATAATTAAGGTCGTAGGAAACCATCGTGCCCGAGGATCGGGCCGCCTGAATCGCAGACTTTGCTACGGTCGCCGACGAGGGAGAGAGCGCGGCAAAAATACCGCCCGTATGCAGCCAGCGCGAGCCGCTTGTCGCAAAGATTTGATGCCAATCGAAGTCATCGGGCTGACTATGCGCGATCGCCGTATTCCCCCGATCCGAGCAGCCGACCGCAGAGCGCAGGCCGAAGCCGCGCTCGGTAAAGTTCAGGCCGTTGCGTACGGTTCTGCCAATCCCGTCATATGCAACCCATCGGATGAGCGACGTGTCCACTCCGCCCTGCAGGATCAAGTCCTCGAGCAACTGTCCAATGGGATTTTTCGCGAATGCGGTAATGACAGCGGTGCGCATACCGAAGCACCGCCGCAGCCCGCGGGCAACGTTATATTCTCCGCCACCTTCCCAGACGCGAAAGTTTCGAGCGGTATGGATGCGTTCGTCGCCGGGATCGAGCCGCAGCATGACTTCGCCGAGGCTGACGCAGTCCCACCTGCAGCTTTTGGCCGCTTTCAACGTGATCGTGTCCATGGCAGCATTCTAGCTGGTTCGAATGCAGGTCAGGCACAGAAACCGCGCAGGTTTCGTCTGTCTGCCACCGAGCGTGGGGGAACGACCACAGCGTATAATCGCCCGTTGCATCGCATCAGGAGTACCGTGAAGATCGTCAGATTAAAGACCGCGGTGGTAGAAGGCAATTTCGATTGGACCTTCGTCCGCATCGAAACGGATGAAGGAGTTCGCGGTCTGGGCGAGTGCTTCTTCGCTCCCGGCCTGACTGCCATTCTGCGCTCGCTCGAACCGCTGCTCGTGGGGGAAGACCCGCGCGACATTCATCGTTTGTTCCGCAAGCTGCAACTGGCCACTTCTGGCGCCGGTTCGGTTGCGGGCATCGTCTACAACGCGATCAGCGGCATCGAAGCCGCTCTCTGGGATGTGCTTGGCCAATGGCTCGATGTGCCCATTTATCGCCTCCTGGGAGGAAAGTTTCGAGACAAAGTCCGCATCTATGCCGATTGCCACGGGGGCGAAGCGCTGGAGAGCCTGGACGAGGTGTTGCGTTCCCGCCCCGCGTCATGGGTGTCGAAGGAATCGAAAGCCCAGAGCCACGCCGCGAGAGACTACTACGGCGAGGGTGGCGACGAGCCTCCTGCCTCGCCCGCCGCCTATCGCCGCCAGGCGGTCAAGAAAAGAGCGGAAGGATTCACAGCCCTGAAGTTTGATCTGGATGTGCCTGGCACCGAAGGCCCTGATCCTCACAATCGAGCGCTTAGCAATCGCGCCATCGATCGCATGGTGAGCTTGATCGGCGCGGTTCACGACGCGGTGGGCAAGGATACCGACATCGCGGTCGATTGCCATTGGCGCTACAACGCGAGCGACGTGGTGAAAGTGGCGCATGAACTCGAACCCTTCCGGCTGTTGTGGCTGGAAGACCCGGTCCCGCCCAACAACACCGCGGCGCTGAAGGAAGTGAACTCCAGAGTGCGGGTGCCGATCGCCACCGGGGAAAATCTTTTCCTCTTCGAAGGTTTCCAGGAAATCATCGCGCAAAACGCGCTCAGCATTGTTACCCCCGACCTTCAGAAAGTTGGAGGCTTGTCGATCGCCCAAAGTATCGCCCAGTTTGCCGACGTGCACACCATGCCGGTCGCTCCGCACAACATCAGCAGTCCAGTCGGCACTTTGGCCGCGGTGCACTTCTGCGCCGCGATCCCCAACTTTCTTGCGCTTGAGTTTCATGCCTCCGAGGTTCCTTTCTGGAATGACCTGGTGGACGGGTCGCCGAAGCCGCTGATCCAAGGCGGCTTTATCAAGGTGCCCGAAAATCCCGGCCTAGGAGTAACGTTGAACGAAGAAGTTGCGCGCCGCTACGCGCGCCCAGGGGAACCATTTTTTGCATGAAGCGATGAGCCCGGATCTACTGAATTGGTCCACTGAGACGCACTGAAAGTGATGTACTGAAGTTTATGTCAATCGCGAAATTGGAAGTCTTGGGCAAGATTGCCGCATCCGGCCTAGTTGCCGTGATCCGGGCCGACAGTCCCGAACAAGCCGAGCGCATCGCCGAAGCCTGCGCTCTTGGAGGCGTGGCTGCGATCGAAATCACTTACACCGTGCCGGGCGCAACCCGCGTAATCGAGCATCTTGCGAAGAAGGTCTCCAGTCAGATTCTGCTCGGAGCGGGCACGGTTCTCGACTCCGAAACCGCGCGCATCGCCATTCTCGCAGGGGCGCATTTTGTGGTCAGTCCTGCGCTCAACCCCGAAACCGCGCGCCTCTGCAATCGTTATCAGGTACCCTACATGCCCGGCGCTGGAACGATCGGCGAAGTGATCGCGGCGATGGAATGTGGCGCTGACATCGTAAAAGTTTTTCCCGGCGAAATCCTTGGCCCCGCATTCGTGAAAGCAGTGAAAGGACCGCTTCCGCAAGCGCAACTGATGCCGACCGGTGGTGTCAGCATCGAGAATGTTGCCGAGTGGATGAAGGCCGGCGCGTTTGCCGTCGGCGCAGGAGGCAATCTCACGGCCGGAGGCAAGACCGGCGACTTTAAGTCCATCACACACCTTGCCCGCCAGTTCGTGGAGAAAATCAAAGAGGCGCGCGGCCGATGAGCAAGACGAGGAGTGGGACCGTGAGCACACCTAGGTTGTGGAAATCCGACGACGAACTTTTCGCCATTGTGCAACGCGAGCTCTTCACCTGCGTCGTGGGCGATGTCATGGACAAGCTAGGTCTGCAGCACCAGTTCCTGCCGCCTCAGATTCAGCCGCTGCGGCAGGATATGGTCGTCATCGGCCGCGCTATGCCGGTGCTCGCGGTGGATGTGTTCGCCGAAAAAATTGGTGGCAGCGCAAACAATTTGATGGACAAGCCGTTTGGTCTGATGCTGGAAGCGCTCGACGATCTCCACCACAACGAGGTCTACGTGAACACCGGCTCCTCGCCCCGCAACGCGCTGTGGGGAGAACTCATGAGCACGCGAGCCCGCAAACTGGGCGGCCGGGGCGCGGTATTGAATGGCTACGTCAGAGATACCAAGGCCATCCTTAATATGGGCTTTCCTACGTTCGGCTTCGGTTCCTACGGGCAAGATTCGGCGCCGCGTTACAAGGTCGTCGATTTTCGCATTCCGGTTGAGATTGGAGTGGTGCGAGTCCGTCCAGGAGATATTCTTTTTGGCGACATTGATGGAGTCTTGCTGGTTCCCGTCGAAGCCGAAGGCGAGGTTTTCACGCGCGCACTCGAGAAGGCTCGCGGCGAAAAACTGGTGCGGAAGGCCATCGAAGAAGGAAGCAGTGCCGTCGAAGCATTCGAGAAGTACGGAATTATGTAAGTTGAGAGAAGGACACCGATCGTCGATAGAAGTATTGTGAGTGCAAGCCTCGTGACTGCAAACACACCATCTCGCGCGCAACAGATACAGAGCTTTCTCCAGCAAAATAATTTGCGGGCCTGGATTGCATGGCGGCCCGACGAACTCCTCATGCTGTCCGGATATTTTCCCTTCTGGGGCGCTTCGTTGCTGGTTTATTTCGCGGATGAGGAGCCCGTCCTCTTCGTTCCTCAGATTGAACCCAGAGACCATATCCCCGCCGGTTTGCGGATTCAGGATTATCCCTGGGGCGATCTCAAATGCGCCGATCCGTATTCTGTTCTGGTGTCGGCGATTGGAGATGAACTGACGAAGGCGGGGATCAAAGCGGAACAGGTTGGAATGAACCCCGGCGTCAGCAGAACATCTCTGCCGATTCAAGCCGCCGAGCAAATTCCTATCCCTGAAAATTTTGCCGAGAGACTATCTGCGCTCGCTGCCAGGCGGGACGCTCAGTGCCGAACGGCTTTTGCGGATCTTTACCTTAGAAAAACACCGGAGGAGATCAAGGCCATCCGCATGGCAAACCAGGTTGCGAATATTGGCCTGCAAGTTTTCTTCGACAATTTGAAACCGGGAACCTCGGAAGCCGAGGTTGCAGCAGCGGTGGAGTCGTTTATTTATCGCCAAATTGGCCGCGACGACTGCGAAGGCATATTTCATTCCCGAGCCTGGGCCATGGTCCAATCCGGCCCCAACAGCGCCGACGCGGGACGCTTCAATCGCTCGACCGGGCGGCGCCTGGAGAATGGCGATCTGGTATTGATCGAACTGGCAACTTGCGTCAATGGTTATTGGAGCGACCTCACACGCACCGCCGCCGTAAGTTCACCGAAGCCTGCGGTTGCGCCGATACTGGACTTGGTCAGAGATGCGCAGCAGGCGGCGATTGATGGCGTGCGCCCCGGAGTTTCCTGCGCACACATTGACGAGTTGGCCAGGAACAAGATTGCAGCGCAAGGACTCTCAGCTTTCTTCACTCATCACACCGGCCACCACGTGGGTTTTCGCTATCATGATCCGGGATTCATCATCGCGCCCGGGGAATCCGCCACTCTCGAACCCGGGATGGTGATAACGATCGAGCCGGGCGTTTACGTTCCCGAACGTGGCGGAGGCGCGAGAATCGAAGATAACGTGCTGGTGACTCAATCAGGCCACGAAGTGCTCTCGAGAATTGCAGGAAGCGGGCAAACATGATCAGCATCGATCTCACCGGTAAGGTAATTCTCATCACCGGAGCCCTGGGAGCAATCGCCGAGCACATGGTGCGGAGGCTAGCTGCAAGCGGTGCAACGTTGGTACTCACCGACATCAAAGACGATGCTCAAGCCCACCGAACGCTGAGCGCCTGGCAGATTCCGCCTTCATTGTATTTCTATTTCCCCGCCGATATTACCGACTCCAGCCAAGTCAACGGCGTGGTGCACGCGGCTTTCGACAGGTTTCCCGCCATGGATACGGTGATCGGTCACGCCGGCGGCTGTGGACTGCATCCGTTCGCCACGACGTCGGAAGCCGATTATGAGCGCATCTTCCGGTTCAACTATTTTGCACAAACTTATCTGGCGCGGGCCGTACTCGCGCAATGGACGCAGAGCAACATAGCCGGTCACCTGATCTTCACGTCCTCTTATGTAGCTCGAATGCCACATACGCAAATCCCTGCCTACTCCTCAGCCAAAGCGGCACTGGAAAACTTCGCGCGCAGTCTGGCTCTTGAATATGCGCTCACCGGCATTCGCGTGAATGTGGTTTCGCCGGGAAACGTTGCCGCCGGTAGTTCGCTGAAAGTCTTCGACGAAGATTCCGCCTACCGGGAATTTGTGCTGCGAGTTTCGCTCGGCCGAAGAAACAGTCCGGAGTCGATCGCCGACGCATTTGTTTTTCTGTGCTCGCCGCTCGCCGCCGAGATCAACGGACAAATTCTCAGCCCCGACTACGGCGCAGGCATCGGAAATCGCCTATGAAGAATTGGCTATGAAGATTGGCCTCGGCCTCTACCGTCACATGCTGGCGCGCGACTACTACGACTTTGCGCGCCAGGCAGGCTGTACCCACGTGGTGGTTCATCTGGTCGATTATTTCAATCAGGGCCCTTCCAATCCGCGCAACAATCAGCCGACAGGCTCAAAATACGAACCCTGGGGAGTGGCCGGCGATCCCAATCAACTTTGGACGACAGAAGACCTCAAGACCCTGCGAGCCGAGATCGAGCAAGCGGGACTGGTCTTAGCCGCAATCGAGAACCTCGATCCCGCGCACTGGCACGATATTCTGCTCGATGGTCCGCAACGTACGCAACAGATCGAGAAAGTGAAGACCATCATTCGGCGCATGGGCGAAGCCGGCATTCCCGTGCTCGGCTACAACTTCAGTTTGGCGGGCGTATGCGGCCGTGTAACTGCCCCGCTGGGGCGCGGCCATGCGGTCACTCTGGGGATGGACGGTACCGCCGAAGACGTGCCCATTCCGAATGGGATGATCTGGAACATGGTCTACGATCACAACGCGCCCGCCGGTACCCTGTCTTCGATTTCGCATGAAGAACTCTGGCGCCGCCTGCAACGATTTCTGGAAGAAGTCATTCCCGTAGCCGAGCAGTCGGGAGTGCGCCTGGCAGCTCATCCCGACGATCCTCCCATGCCAACGATGCGCCAGCAGCCGCGCCTTGTCTACCAACCGCAGATGTATCAGAGGTTGATCGATCTGGCTCCCAGCCACAGCAACGCCCTTGAGCTTTGCGTAGGCACTCTAGCCGAAATGACTGAAGGCAATATTTACGACGCGGTCGATCAATATAGCAAACAAGGCAAGATTGCCTATATTCATCTCCGCAATGTCGTGGGGAAGGTGCCGCACTATCGCGAAACTTTCATCGACGAAGGCGATGTGGACATGATACGCATTCTCGCCATTCTTCACCGCAACCACTTCGACGGCGTACTCATTCCCGACCACACTCCGCCGATGACGTGCGCGGCGCCCTGGCATGCGGGAATGGCACATACTCTCGGCTTTATGCTGGCGACGAAGGCGGCGATCGAATCGGCCCAACGATACGGCGCGGAACTGGCGCCGGCCGTCCATGGAGGCAAGTAAGCTGAACTCCTCATCTGGTCCGGCGCATTCGCGCGCTCCTCTCATTGTCGCCGCCACGGTATCCACTCTCGGCGGTTTTTTGTTTGGCTACGACAACATTGTGATCAGCGGTGCGATTGGATATTTGAGCCAGTTGTTTCACCTGGACGCGGCGGGCGTCGGCTGGGCCGCTGGCTGCGCGTTGATCGGATGCATTGCGGGCTGCGCGGCCGCTGGCACCGTGGCCGACTCTCTGGGCAAGAAAAAAGGACTGGCGCTGTGCGCCCTTTGTTTTGCTCTCTCGTCGGTGGGCATGCTCTTTGCAACGGATCTCCATCAGTTCGTTCTCTGGCGGCTGATTGGCGGGTTGGGCATCGGGGCGGCGTCAGTGATTGCTCCAAACTACATAGCGGAGATTGCTCCCACGCGAGTTCGCGGCCGCTGCGTGACTCTTTACCAACTCGGCATTGTGGTCGGAATTCTCGCCGCCGTCTTCGTCAACATGCTCATTCAGCGCATGGGCAATGAAGCGTGGAACATATCCACGGGCTGGCGCTGGATGTTTCTCGCCGGTGTTGTTCCGGCGATTTTGTTCGGACTGATGATCATGCCTGCGGTTGAAAGTCCGCGTTGGCTGATGAAAATGGGCCGGCGCGATCAGGCCATCGGAGTGCTCGTCAAAATCAATGGCGCTGACGTCGCCAGGCAGGAGACTGCCGAAATTGAAAATTCACTGACCACCGAAGAAGGTCACATCTCGGAACTCTTCACCACTTTCCGGCGCCCGCTGCTGCTGGGCATCATGCTGGCGGGATTGCAACAGATCAGCGGAATCACGCCGCTATTTTCTTTCTTGCCAGAAATCTTTCGCGCCGCAGGAACGGCTACCAGCGACGCATTTTTTCAGTCCGTGCTGGTAAGCCTCGTCAATCTTTCGTTTACACTCTTCGCCCTCTGGCTGGTGGACCGCGCCGGACGCAAGACCCTCATCCTGGCCGGCACTGCGCTGCAATTCGTCTCTTTTGCATTGGTCGGTTGGCTCTATCACATCCACGGTAGCGGTTTGGCAGTCTTGATTTTTGTGATGAGCTTCGTCGCCGGCCACGCTTTTGGCAACGGTGTGGCCTGCTGGGTAATCATCTCGGAAATCTATCCCACCAAGGTGCGCGGACGCGGCATGTCCATCGCGACCAGCGCGCTCTGGCTGGTGGGCTACACGGGGAACCAACTGTTCCCCATCATGCAGAAGCATCTGGGATCGGATGGCACTTTTTGGTTTTTCAGCGGCGGCGCACTTTTGACGGTCATTCTGGTCGGCTGGCTGGTGCCGGAAACCAAAGGCCGATCGCTCGAAGAGATCACGAAATTCTGGACGGAAGAGAAATCGGCCATGGCAGGATAAGAAACCCGTGCTACCGTGCCGCCCCATTGGCGCGCGGCGACGGGAGCACATCATACAGCGGCTGCACAGGCTTCACTTCCGGGTTCTCCTCGGCCACTGAAATTGCCAGAATGCGGATCTTGTCGTTGTCCGGCAACTGAATAGTCTTCGCGCCGGGCTGCAGGTCGATCGGATACGCAAAGAGATACGAGTAACTGTACGCCACGTTTTCACCGGCAGCGTTGTGGTGATGCGTGCAGTACCAGGCCAGATCCGCCCGTTTGATATACCCGGACTTGATTCCAGTCATTTCGGCATAATCGTCATGCTCAGTTTTCCCAGGTGCGGCTTCAATGGGGATGTCCTTCGCGATCCACTGCCGATCGTCCCACTGGCCGATGAATCCGCCCCAATTCTGGACGGTCAAGTCGACGTTCCTGCTTCCAGTTGTGAAACTCGCTTTCTGGTCGCCTTCGGCCGATGCCGCCAGCACATAGACGCGGTTGTAGCGGCCAGGCGGAAGTTCGATCGTCTGACCCTTGGCCACAACCGCGTTGGGCGCGGCATTTGTTGGGAGTGCTAGGTGAAATTGCGTATTGCCAGCAGTGACTTTCGTGGGCAGTGTCGCCGGCGCGAGGCGAAACTGCACATCATTAAGAGTGATTTGCGCGGGCAGCATCTCCGCTGGTAGCGCGTTGCCTTTGCCATCAAATCCATCGGCAGAGCGAGAACCATCATTACTGGCGACCGCAAGGTCATATCTTAGCGAGACCGGCGCGGAACGCACTCCCGCAACTCTTGCACGCGCCGCGGCCAACTTTACCGCAAACGTGCGTGGCTGGTACGCGGTGAACGAGGCCACCAACGCTCCACCAGAAACTGTGGCTGGTCCGATCGGTTGCTCTTGTCCGTTCACCTCGCGTGCGGAAGCGATCCGCGCCGCGAATGAAACTTTGACGTTCGGCTGCGGCTTGCCATAGAGTTCCACCAGACGCACGATGATTTCATCGCTCTGCTCAGCCTTCTTCAGAGCCAGGACCCGAATCCTCGCACTGCTGATCCTCAGCAAAGAAAACTCTCGGCCGAGCGCACCCGCATGCGGTGATGTCTGGAAGGCAATGAGCGGATCATTCAAGCGCTGCCCTTGCCAATCGCTTCCGCCCTGGCGCCAGTCGCCGCCGTGTCCTGCCACGCCGTAGATGAACTCGTGATGTCCGATGTCCTGCGTGCCCTGGTCGGCATAGCCGCCGCGAGTACCGGGTGTCCGGATCAATGTCAGCCGGATCGTGTTGTCATTCGGCTTATCCGATCCATTCTTGCAGTCGGTCAGAATGGTCACGCCGAAAGCGCCGGTCGCGTCCGTCAAGTCAATCCACTGGTGCGATGGAACCTCGAATTTCTTCGGCTGTGCGGTGGGACGATCGATGGTTCCGATGTCCCAGTTGTAAGTGGCCGTGCGATTCGACGCGGCCAAGGGGAACGTCGCCTTCAGGTTCGACTCACGCGTGTTCCAGTCGATCGCGTTTTCGAACTCTACTCGTTTGCCCGCGTCTCCCGCTGAGAGGCGGATGGTTTGCACAAATCGTGATCCCGCGGTTTCGCGTGAAACCTCCACCGCTACAAGCACCGGGCCGTTTTCCACCACACGAATCTTGGCTGGCCCGCCGACGTACGCTTTAGGCGCTGCCTGTTCCTGGTCCCAATCCATATTCCATGCCGGCCACTGCTCGGGATTATCGAAGGAGATGGCAAGGCGCGCTGGGCCGGCGAGTAACTCCCGTCCGATCGACTTATCGAAGATACTGAAAACGTCTCCGTCTTGATTGAGCTTCATACGGTAGTACTGATTCTCCAGCGAGTTCTCTGACACCCGCAGAGCGGGTGCAGATCCCGCCGCAACTCCGCTCTGCACGTCATAAACGGCATAGCCCACCGACGACACTCTCGCAACAAACAGGACCTTACCGTTCGATATCTGCGCTGGAGTTTCCATGCCGTCCGGTCCAATCACGTGAACCGCGTTCGGCATGTTGCCCGGAAATTCGATACTGGCCTCCACCACATCTTCGCGCGCGATATTCAAGGGGTTAAAGACGACGATTGGAACGCCTTTGGTCTGAGTGTCGAGCGCCGCCGCGATCGCCTCAGCCGCGTTGTTCAACACGCCCGCGAATTGATTCATGGCGATGACGTCGTCATTCCAAGCAAATTCATAGGCCTTGGGAGTGGCCGTCCCGGCAGCGAGGTCGTGGAAGTTGCCTCCCATGACCAGCGTCCAGGCGTCGTTCAGCCGCCGCTGCGGATAAGTGCGTGCACCCAACCATTCCGCGGCGATCGAAGTTTTTTCGGCAGCGTCCGCCAGCAACTCTTCTTTCCGGAGCCAGCGTTTTTGGTAGGCCTGCGAAGTCAGCGAACCGGCTGAATGATTGGTCAGCTCCATTTCGCCGGTGTAGCGTGGAAGTCCGGTGGCCTCGGCGGCTGTGATGTCGAGAAACATCTGCTCTGCGTTCGCGGAAATTGCATGCACAGGGCCATCGCCCACTTTAACCGTTGGCCAATCCGGATGCCCCAGTTCGCCCATGTGAGATCCGTCTACATCCTGCGGCGGAAAGCTCGCCATCCCTCTGGTGACGATCGCTTCGAGCCGCTTAACGGAGTTTTCATCCGGAGACCCGCCGATGTCGCCGGTACCGTAATAATGATAGTCCGTGAACAGGCCACTGACTTTGCCGTTCTGCTCCACGCGAGCAGCCCAATCGTTCTGGTGACGGCCCTGGTCCCGATCCGATTGGATTCTGGCCAGGCTTCGCTCTTGTCCGCGCAGCGCGTAATAATCCTGAACATCCTTCGGATCGACCGGCAGATTGGCGTTCTCGAGCCCGCGCATTTTCCGCTGTAGCGGTAGGAATTTTTTCCGAATCTCCTCAAGAGCTGTGTTCGCAGGAGCCGCAGGCAAAGGCTGGCTAAGATCGGTGTAAATCCCACCGCTGTAGTCACCCGGGTTCAGACCTGCCAATACGCTCTCACCATCCGGTCCCACCCAGATGCCCACGTTGAACGGTGTGCCTTCCGGCGTCTTCTCGCGCGATTCCGGACCGCCGCCCTCCGCCGAAGACCCCCATACCAGCTTCTGCGTGGAAAAGCCTTTGACGCCGGAGTGCGCGAGAATCGTCGGCAGCGAAGATGGAAAGCCGAAGCAGTCAGGCAGCATGTACTCCGCGCTGGCCTTGCCGAATTCACGGCGAAACCAGTCATTGCCGTAAAGCACTTGCCGGATGATGGTCTCGGCGCTGGGCGTGTTCACGTCGCCCTCTTCCATGGAGGAGCCCGCTGGGAACCATCTTCCCGCCGCTACGTACTTCTTCAACCTGGCGTAATCCGCGGGATAATATTCCTTCATCAAACGGTAGCGGTTTGCGCCACTGAAATTGAAAATATAGTGGGGATATTTCTCGAAGAGGGTGAAGTTGTCCTGCATGGTCTTGCGTAGATATTCGTCGATGACCTGGGGATACTCCCATCGCCACTCCGTGTCGAGGTGGGCATAGCCGACCACGTAAAGGGTTGGCTGCCTGGTCAAGTCGGGCTTTTCGGTGGTTTGTGCGCCGAGCGCGCACAGCAGGATCAGGCAACTCAGTGAATGCGCTATCAGAGTAGCGCAGCATCGTCGCATCGCCATTCTCCCAATATAGTCGGTTAGCGCCCGGCACGATCCTGGCAAATGTGCATCAGCTTTAGGCTCCGAACTCAATGCCCTTCTGTTCGCGCCCCAACGCCACCACGATCGCCGCCAGGGTGAATACTGTGAGCGCAGTTAGAGCCATGGCATTGGCGTAACTGATATGCTCGGCCAGAATCGCCTCCACGGTTGGAACGGAGCTGGCCAGAAGCACACCACACTGATACGCAAATCCGGGGAGAAATCCCCGCACCGAGTCGGGCGATAATTCCGAGAGGTGCGCTGGAATAATGCCCCACGCGCCCTGCACCATGAACTGGATCAGAAAAGCTCCAATCACCAGCAAGGTTACAGACGGGGAGTAGGCCCACATCGGAACCAGCAGGATCGCACAGACGAGGGCGGTGATCATCGACCGTCGACGTCCGAAGCGGTCAGACAAAAAACCAACCAGCGTGCCTCCGCAAATCGCTCCCACCATGGAGATGGCAGCAATGGCCGCGACTTGGGTCGGCTTCATGCTCCAATAGCGTTTGAGGAAGGTTGGGAACATGTCCTGTGTGCCATGCGAGGAAAAGTTCATCATCATCATCAAGAGGGTCAAATAGAGAAACAATTTCCAGTTGGAGAATATCGCGCGGCCCAGATCACTCCAGTTCGGATGACGAGTTTTCCGCCACACCTCTGATTCCTTCACCTGGAAGCGAACGAAGAGCCCCAGTAGCGCAGGCAGTCCGCCGATAAAAAACATCGGCCGCCAACCCCAGCGGGGGAAGACAAAGAAGAAACAGCCTGCCGCCAGAAGGTTGCCCAAAGCATATCCCTGCTGCAGAATCCCGGAGAGAAACCCGCGCAGTCGTGGCGGAACTTTTTCCATGGCGAGCGAGGCGCCTACGCCCCACTCTCCGCCCATGCCGATGCCGAACAACGCTCGCAGCACCAGGAAGGTCGTAAAACTATGCGCGAAACCAGTTGCTACTTCGACTACGGAGTAAAACACCAGGTCGATCATCAAGGGAATGCGGCGGCCGTAACGATCGGCCATCAATCCAAAGATGAACGCGCCCACGGGACGGAACGCCAGCGTCAGCGTAATCGAGAAAGCGATGTCTCGGTCAGGCCGGTGAAACTCGTGAGCGATCGCCGTTAGCGCGAAGACGACCAAGAAGAAATCGAAGGCGTCAAGCGTCCAGCCGAGAAAGCCGGCGAAAACTGCGGGACCATGGCCATCTTTAATTGGCGGTACGGGTGGGTCCGCGGGAACGGTCAAGTCCTCTCCTTTTGCGCCGGCAAATACTATACAACGATGGAGCCGGGAAAAGCTTAGAGTCCAAGGTACGCTCGCCTCACTTCATCCATTCTTGCAACTTCGTCCGATTTCCCACGAATGCTGATTCGACCTTCGGCAAACACGTAGGTGTAATCGCTGATCGCCAGTGCGAGGTGCACATTCTGTTCCACCAGGACGATGGTCAGACCCTGTTTCCGCAGGCTGCCCAAGGTCAGGAAAAGTTGCTGCGCCAGCACCGGCGCCAGACCGAGCGAGAGTTCGTCGATCATCAGCACCTCCGGTTCCTGCATCAAGCCGCGGCCCATGGCCAGCATCTGCTGCTCGCCGCCGGAGAGGGTGGAAGACTTCTGCTGGCGGCGTTCTTTCAAGCGGGGGAACAGTTCATAGACGCGTTCGAGGTTCTGTTTCTCTCGCTTGCGGGCCCGCTTCGAGTACCCGCCCATTTGCAGGTTCTCCTCTACTGACATGTCCGGGAAGAGCTGTCGGCCCTCCGGCACCAGCACCAGGCCGCGATTTGCTTTGGCATGAGCCGGCAGCCGGGTCACGTCTTCTCCATGCAACATGATGCGGCCTTTCCAGGCACGCAGACTACCCATAATGGTGCGCAGACTGGTCGTCTTGCCAGCTCCGTTCGTGCCGATGATAGTGGTTAGTTTCCCGCGCGCAACCTCAAGCGAGATGCCCCACAGCACCTGCACTTCCCCGTATCCAGACTCGACGTTCTCCAGTTGGAGGGCTAAGTCCATTAATCCGTCCTTGTCAATTTGTCAACGATATCGGGAAAGCCCAAGTAGGCTTCGACGACATCCGAATTGTGCACCACTTCATCCGGCTGGCCTTCCGCCAGCTTGCGGCCCAGATTCAGCACCACGATGCGATTGGAAAGGCTCATGATCGCCTGCATCAGGTGCTCGATCATGAGCACCGAGATGCCGCTGTCACGGATCTTGCGAACCAGTTCGATCATGGTGGCAACTTCGGTGGGATTCAGCCCCGCCAGCACCTCATCCAGCAACAGCAGCTTGGGTTTCGCCGCCAGCGCACGCGCTACTTCCAGGCGTTTCTTGCCGGCGATGGTCAGCGACCGCGCCATCATGTCGGCGCGGTCCCCCAATCCAACCTGCTGCAGCACTTCGGAAGCTACCTTGCGTGCGGCAGCCATATCGAGATATTCACGGCCGAAGCACGCACCCACCGTGACGTTGTCCAGCACGGTAAGGTCGTTCAATGGCTTCACGATCTGATGGGTACGCGCCAAGCCGAGGTGGACCACCTGGTCCGGCGAATAGCGAGTGATGTCTTTTTCCGCAAAAGTGATGCTTCCCTGGTCGGCCTTGTAGACCCCGTTCACGATATTGAACAAGGTTGTCTTCCCGGCGCCGTTGGGACCGATCAGCCCCAGGATCTCACCTTCAGCGATGCTGAAACTGACGTCGGAAACCGCGACAAGTCCCCCGAAACGCTTGCTGACGCCGCGCACTTCCAGAAGAGCGCTCATTCGATCACCTTCCGTGAGCGCGGCACCCAGCGATACAGCCAGCCGATCAGTCCTCCCGGCGCAAACAGCACCACCATGAGCAGGAGTCCGCCGGCTATCACCAGGTGAAAGTTGGAGAGGACAGGAGAAGTCAGCAGGTAGGAGCGAAGTTTCTCGTAAAGGGTCCCGCCCAGAGCCGCGCCGATGACCGAGCCCTGCCCGCCCAGCATCAGCATCACGATGCCTTCCAGCGACAACATGTACTCGAACGCGATCGAGGGATCGATCATGCCATTCTTGAAAAACATCAGCGCGCCGGCGACCGCGGGCAGAAATGCGGACACGCTGTAGATGATCGCCTTGTACAAGGTGGCGTTGACACCGAGTACTACGGCAGCATCCTCGTCCTCGCGGATGGCGAACAGGCCCAGTCCAAACTTGGAATTCTTGATGGCCAGGCTCAGGATCATCGAGAGGGCCATGACCGCAATGATCAGGAAGTAGGTGATCCAGAGAGCGCGCCGCGCCCCGCCCAGTGGTTGGTAGGATGCGAACGAGAGGTACATACCGGTCGATCTGCCCCAGGGATCGAAGTTGGAAACGAACGCCTGCACGGCTTGTAGAATCCCAATAGTGGCCAGTGCAAAATAAGCCCCACGCAAGCGCAAGATGGCCAATCCGAACAGGAATCCGCAGACACTGACCACCACACCGGCCACCAGCGCCGCCAGCACCAGATTCCAGCCGCGCACCGTCGTCAAGTAAAGTCCCACGTAACCGCCCAGTCCATAAAAGACAATGTGGCCGAAGTTTACGTAGCCGGTGTAGCCGATCATCAGGTTCAAGTTGCTGGCCAGGATGATGGCGATGGCGATAAGAATAAGATCTTCCCGCAAGGAAACGTTGTTGCCGTGTAGCGGCGCGTAGATGAACCCGGCGGCGATAAGCAGAATGATCCAGAAAAAGGGCCGGCGCAGGATCATGCCGTCGCCCTCTTCCCGAAGATGCCCTGCGGAAACGCAACCAGCACCACTACAAACAATCCGAATTCGATCAGCGGGATCCAGCTGACGGCGATGAACGGCGTAACCACTCCCTCCAGCAACCCCAGGAGAACTCCGGCAACCAAAGCTCCAAAAGGCTTGCCCAGCCCTGCCAGAATGGTTACCACGAAGCTTTTCAACTGGTACACGGCGCCCGAAAGAATGGTGAAGGGAAACAGCGTGGAGACCAATGCGCCGGAGGTACAGGCCAGAGCGATGCCGATCGCGAAGGCGATACTCAGCACCGCCGTCGAGGAGATGCCCATCAACTCGGCAGCGTCGCGGTTATCGGCCACGGCGCGGATGGCTTTGCCCGTGCGTGTGTGATAGAGGAACAATTGCAGCGCCAGGGCGATGACCACCGCAGAGATAGCGGCAGCGATGTGGTTTCCGGTGAAAGTGTAGGCTCCCATGGTAATGCCGGGAAGAACGAAGTTGACGTTGTACGGGCTGGTGCTCCACACCGCCGTGCCAATGCCGATTACCATCATGTTCACGGCGAAGGTGGAGAGCAGGCTCATCAACATGGAGCGGCCCACCACCCAGTGCACCGCCATCCAGTAGACGACAAGTCCAATGACCAAGCCGAACCCAATCGTGGGCAGCAACAACAAATAAGGGTTCATTCCGGTGGCGGCGAACAGCAGATACATGCAGAACATGCCCAGCGCAATCATAGCGCCGTGGGTGAGATTGATGACATCCATCACGCCCCAAATCAGACTCAAGCCCATCGCCGCGAGTCCGTATACCGCGCCGACGAGGAGGCCGTCGATCATGGAAGCTAGGATGCCCGACATATCTCACCTTTCGCGTTCGTGCTCGCGCGGGGACGGGCGCCCTTGCCCGTCCAAGCCGAGCGAAGCTCGGCACTGCCTGCGGCCAACGCAACTCTGGATTCGCTGTAGTGCCCGCCAATTGTCATCTCCAGATCTGGGATAACCGGGTCATCCCGCGATCCGGTTCAAAATCAGAATTCAGAATGACCCGATGGCCCGATGATCCGATGACTTGATCGTCCTCAGTGGATCGGATACGTCAGGTTGGCGCTCTTGCCGGCCAGCGGCCACACAACTTCTTTTGCCAGTTTGCCCGACTTGTCCTTCTGCCATTGCGCCAGAACCATGGAATGACCCACCTGCAAGCCGTGTTCGTTAGCGCCAGTCGAGAATTTCGTCCGCCCGTAGAAGGTGGTGACGTCGGTAGCGTTCAGCGCCTGCGCCACCTTGGCCGAGTCAATGCCGCCTGCCTGTTCGATGGCACGCTGCAGAATCAGCCCGCATGCGTAGCCACCAGCGGATTCGTAGCTGGGCGGCGTATTATACTTCGCGGTGTAAGCCTTGGCGAAATCGGGGCCGCTCGGCCCGTACTCCGCCTTAAACGCCGACGGCGGTTCCCACTGCGACGGTACCATCACCCCCAGCGCCGCATCGCCCAGTTCCGTCCACTGCGGACTGTCTGGCGCCACCAGCAACGCCAGCATCTTCAGCGGAACTTTGTGGCCGAAGAGTTGCCGGGCCAGCGTCGAACCGTCGGCATAGTGGCCGCCGCCCAGAAGCACGGTCGCCTTGGACGCAATCACCTTGTCGATGATGGCGCTGAAGTCGGTGGTGTTGGGAGCATACGCTTCACTGAACGCTACGTTGAACCCCAATTGCTGCGCATACGCTTTGGCTGGGGTCACCACCGCTACCGAGAACGAGGAGTCCTCATAAACGAAGGCAACAGCGGCCTTGGGGTCCTTGGTTTTCAGCGCGTCGAGGGCAACCTTCAGATATTCGGGAGCGGGCGCGAACATCTGGAACAGGTCCTGGTTGCCCAGCGTGTAGGTTTTTGGCTCGGCCGCACCGGTGGTGAGCATGATCTTCTCATACTGCTCCGTCACTACGGCGGCGGTCGCGGTTAGCGGGGACGAATACGGACTGAACAGAAAGTCGGCCTTGTCCTCAAGGATCATGCGGCTGTAGAGCTGCTGCACGCGCTTGGAGTTGGATTCGTCGTCGTAGCTGGCGAACTGCACCTTGTAGGTGTTGCCACCGGCCTTGATGCCCCCGGCATTGTTCACCTGATCGCGCCAGAGTTCAAACCCGCGGTCTTGTTCCAGGGAATCGACGTTCAGCGCACCGGTCTTGGAGACGGTGAATCCGATAGTGATTGGCTGTTGAGCCAATCCCGGGATAACCAAGAAAACCAGAATAACTGCGAGTAGAGTCAGTTGCTTCACAATCCACCTCGTATGTAAAACGTTTTCAAAGTGCATCGCTAACTGGAATCTCAGGGGCACACCGGGCCGTGGCGACGCTTTATTCCTTCCAGGAGTTCCCAACGCGGACCCGCGCCGTCCGCTAGATGTAGCATGTAGAGGAGAAAGCCGTTTGCGACCGTGATCACCGCTGGCTGTGACCGCTGTCACAACAAGCCGCGCGCGGGTCCGCTCCGCTGCTCGGTGTCGAGACTTGTCAGGTCGCCAACGCGGGCAGAATCGCTCCGCGGCAACTGCCCAGTCCGATGCGGCGGAACCCGTCGCGTTCCGCGAATCCCCGGAGGATGACTTCGTCTCCGTCTTCCAGAAATTTCCTCTGCTCGCCGGTCGGCAGCGTAATCGGATCCTTGCCGCGCGCGGTGAGCTCCAGTAGGCAGCCGCGCGCGCTCTTGTCCTCACCCGACACAGTTCCGCTCGCCAGCAAATCGCCGGCGCGCAAATTACAGCCGTTGCTCGCGTGGTGGGCCAGCATCTGCGCCATGGTCCAGTACATATCGCGAAAATTGCTGCGGCCTAAGACCACGGGAGCGATGCCGGCTTCCCGCATCCGGACCGACAAAAGAGAAATTTCCAGCCACAAGTCGAGACCACCCTGCTCTTGGTCGTTCTGGTCGAAAAGGTAAGGCAACGGCGCCGGATCGCCTTCCGCGCGCGCAAAAGCGGCCGTGCGAAACGGAGATAGCGCCTCCATCGTCACCACCCATGGCGAGAGTGAAGTCGCAAAACTCTTTGCCAGGAAAGGTCCCAACGGCTGATATTCCCAAGCCTGAATGTCCCGCGCCGACCAATCATTCAGCAGGCAGATTCCAAAGATATGTTCTTCCGCTTCGCTGATGGGAATGGCTTCTCCCAGCACATTTCCAGCGCTCACAAGGAAGCCAAGTTCCAGTTCGTAATCCAACGCGTTGGTCGGCCTGAATTTCGGAGCTGCATCTCCATCGCGTGTCTGGCCAAACGGGCGCCGGATCGGCGTTCCCGTAGACACCAGCGACGACGCCCGCCCGTGATAGCCAATCGGGATGTGTTTGTAATTCGGCAGCAACGGATTATCGGGGCGAAACAGCTTCCCCACATTGGTGGCGTGGAAGATCGAGGCATAAAAATCCGTGTAGTCGCCGACGGTTGCGGGCAGAAGCATCTCAACATCCACCTGTGCGACGAGATGGCGCGATGCAGCCTGCCGATCAGAGGCGGACGTGCCCTGACGCAAAATAGAATGAAGACGCCGGCGCAAAGCACGCCGCGGACCAGCTCCGAGGGTCATCAGTGCATTCAGCGAATCGGATGCGCAAGCATGCACCGCGAGCCGCATACTGTCGTCCGTAAACAAGCCCTCGCTGTTCATTCCGGCGAGGTCCAGAATGCGGTCTCCAATTGCAACCCCCACGCTCGCCTCGGCCCCGGCATGGCGCCGCCGGAAAACTCCGAAGGGCAAATTTTGAATGGGAAAATCCGAGCCGGCAAGGTCGGCGGATTCAACCCAACTTCGCACTTTGGAGTCGTGAGTCTCGTCGAGAATCGGTTTCATAACCGGCGTTTCATAAGAGGTGGAGAGATCTTAAGTCGTCGATCGGCTCTGTAAATGAGCACGACCCAAACGAAACCGCGAAGCCCTGGCGCGCTCCGGAAATTTCATGCCGGCCAAGGCGATGCTGGCGCCAGCCGACTCCGTCCAAATCAAAGTGGATTGCCGACGCAGATTGCTCTTCGAGTAGCTGAATCGCAATTCTGGTTTTCATACCCGCCCGTAGAAATGCAGCTGCCAGAAGAACATTTATAAAGCCGTGCATGATTCCCGATGGGCTCTCCGGTTGATAGGTAAAGCGGTGCACCGAGCGCAGTGGATGGTGCAGTCCCGCCGTTGCCTTGAAGGGAACATTGGCCACCGCACACAGGCGAATGAATTCGATCACGCTCTCGGGAGCGGGAAACTTGTCGGCCGTCTCGCCGCCTGTCCGTATCTTGGCTCTGCGTCGGCACTCGGCTACCGCCGCAATGCACTCCGCGCAACAGGACAGCGGAACTTCGAAATAGCACGCAAGCTCAGATGGGATGATTCCCGACAGTCGTCTGACCTCTTCGGCACTCGTGACCTTCACCTCAACCGACTCGACCACCGCCCTCCTGCTGGAACTGGAGCCCGCCATTCGAACGTTGAATTCGTGAATGCGAGCGACATCCGCCGACGGATCCGAGCCCAGAAGAACAGATAGCCGCCAGTTCGTGAGGCCGGTTGCACGCGCTGGGGCTGGCAATCCGCCAAACGCTTCTTCGAATTCCCCGAGCCGCACCACCGGGACGATAAATCGCCCCAGGATCCAGCTCCATTGCGACCGCGAATATGCGTCGTAGTTAGCCACCGACGCAGCCATGGTCAACGATGCCGGAGGAAATAATCCCGCATAGTCGATCAGGCCGCGCAGCAGAACACCGGCGGCATCCAAGGCATCTGCGGAATTTGACGCCGTCTGGGAAGCTGGCAAATTCATCACCTTCTTGCATCCTGAGACAAAGCCCACGTAGGGACAGCCGCCCTCGGCTGTCCAGGCGAGCGCAGTTCGCCGTGGTTTCACTCATTCATCTCTGCACTCAAGAGCGTGGCGGGCCTCCGCCGCGCCGGACAGCCGAGGGCGGCTGTCCCTACGTCTTGAACTTCTTCCGCAATCCCTGCCAGCACTCGAAGTACTGATGGTCAAGCTCAGAAGTTTCCAACGCAAACTTCGTCGGCTGGCACACGAAGCGAGTCTCGAACATGAACGCCATGGTGTCGCCCAGAAAAACCGGCTTCAGCTCCGCCTGGCTCGCCTTCTCGAACGTTTCAGCATCGGGCCCATGACCCGCCATGCAATTGTGCAGGCTGGCCCCACCCGGCACGAATCCTTCCGCCTTGGCGTCATATTCGCCGCGAATCAGCCCCATGAACTCGTTCATAAAGTTGCGATGGAACCACGGCGGACGAAACGTATGCTCGGAGACCATCCATCGCGGCGGAAAAATCACGAAGTCAACACTGGCGGTCCCCGGAATTTCCGAAGGCGACGTCAGCACCGTGTAAATCGACGGGTCGGGATGATCGAAACTCACCGTGTTTATGCAATTGAAGTTCGCCAAGTCGTACTTATAAGGCACGTAGTTCCCGTGCCACGCAACCACGTTCAGCGGCGAGTGATCGATCGCCGCTGCCCACAGTCTTCCCTGAAACTTGGTCACAATCCGGTAATCGCCTTCTCGATCTTCAAACGCCGCCACCGGAGCCAGAAAGTCGCGCGGATTCGCCAACCCGTTCGCGCCAATCGGCCCCAGATCCGGCAGACGAAGCAGCGCGCCGTAGTTCTCGCAGATGTACCCGCGCGCTTCTTTCTCCAGAAGTTCGACGCGAAAACGAATTCCCCGTTGAATCACCGCAATCTCGCCAGGACCGGTTTCGAGAACACCCATCTCCGTGCGCAACAGCAGCCGTCCCGTTTGTGGCACGATCAACATCTCGCCGTCGGCATTGTAGAAAAAACGATCCGTCATCGAAGTGTTGGCAACGTAGATGTGAATCGCAACGCCTGCGTGCGTATGAGTATTGCCGTTGCCCGCCATGGTGATCAGGCCATCGATGAAGTCGGTGCGCTGTGAGGAAGCCGGAATCGGAATGGGCATCCAGCGCAACTGGTTCGGCGGTGTCGGCACCTCGTCAAACGGCGCGCTGCGCAGCCTCCCCGGGCTGATAGGTTCGAATGGCTTGTGCGCCACCGACGGACGCATCCGGTAAAGCCACGTCCGCCTGTTGAGGCCCCGCGGCGCGGTGAACGCCGTGCCGCTCAGTTGCTCCGCGTACAACCCATGCGCCACTTTCTGAGGAGAATTCTGCCCGCGCGGCAACACACCTTCCACCGCTTCGCTCGCGAACTCGTTGCCGAAGCCCGATTGATACTGATACTGAAGTTGATAACGCAACTCGGTCTTCCGCGGTGTCTTCGCTCCTGGATTAGGCATGCCTACAGATTCCCTCGTCGCCCTTGCTCCAATTCGATCGATTCAAATAACGCTTTGAAATTCCCTTTGCCAAATCCGCGGCTGCCCTTGCGCTGGATGACTTCAAAGAACACGGTCGGCCGATCCTCCACTGGCTTCGAGAAAATCTGCAAGAGGTAGCCTTCTTCGTCGCGGTCCACAAGTATACCCAGCGAGCGCAACTCTGCGAGCGATTCCTCCACCGGCCCGACACGCGATGGCAGCGCCGCATAATAGGCGTCGGGAACGCGCAGAAAATCAAGCCCGTTGCGTTGCAGTTTACCTACCGCGTACACCACATCCTTGCACTGCAGCGCGATGTGTTGCGCCCCCGCTCCTCCGTACGCTTCGATGTATTCCTGAATCTGGCTCTTGTTGCGCGCCGCAGCCGGTTCATTGATCGGAAACTTCACCGAATGCGAATCGTCCGACATCACAATGCTCATCAACGCACTGTACTCGGTCGAAATATCCTTGTCATCAAACGTGATGTAACGGTGGAACCCGAAAACGCGCGTGTAGTAGTCGGCCCAATCCTGCATCTTGCCCAGTTCCACATTCCCCACGATGTGGTCAATGCGCAGAATTCCGCAATCGTCGCCCGCAAGCGGCGCCGCCATGTACCCAGGCAGAAATGGCCCTTTGTAATCCTTATATGAGATCAGCGAATGGATCGTGTCGCCATACGTGTGGACCGCGGCACGACGAACGGCGCCGTGTTCATCCTTGATGTCATGCGGCTCCTCGGCTGGCTGCGCTCCTCGACGGACCGCCTCGGCAAACGCCTGATCCGCATCCTCCACTTCCAACGCGATGTCGCGCACGCCATCGCCATGTTTGCGGATGTGCTCCGCCGCCAAATCGTCCGGCGTCATCGGCGTAGTCAGGATGAAGTTCGCCTTACCCTGACACATCGCATAAGAAGCTCTCTGACGCTGGCCGGTTTCCAGTCCGCTGTACGCAACTTGGGAAAAACCGAATCCCTTACGATAGAAGTAGGCAGCCTGCCGCGCGTTGCCCACCCAGAATTCGACGTGGTGAATGCGTTTCAGCTTGAGCGGATTTTCCATCCGATTCCCCCACACTGATATTTTATCGCCAGCTCATCGCGACTTCATCGTTTGCCGGAGCGCCGCCACCATCGCGCATCTACCTGGAAGCCGCGGTCCAAACCGTTACCCCTTCCGCCGCCACGCGATGCAGCCAATGAGCCCACTCGCGCGAAGCACCCGTCTTCGCGCGATCAAATGCGCCACGAATCTGCTCGGTCACCGGCCCCGGCGAGACCCGTCCGATCTGTTTGCCATCCAGTTCCGCCACCGGCACAATCTCGCAAGCCGTGCCGCAGAGAAAAGCTTCATCTGCGTGGAGCAGGTCCTCCACCGTGATCGTACCTACCTCCACCTCGAACGCTTCGGCCACTGCCAACTGAAGGACCGAGTCCCGGGTAATTCCCATCAGTATCGACGACTTCTCGTCGTTGGTGCGCAGCCTGCGTCCATTCACCACAAAGACGTTCGCCACTGCAGCTTCCGCAATGTTGCCGTCGATGTTGAGCAGCAACGCCTCATCATAGCCTCGGCGCGATGCCTCCATGGTGGCCAAAAGCGAATTCAGATACTGCCCGCAAGCCTTGGCGGTGGTCGGCATCATGCGCGCATCAAATTTTCGGTATGGAGAAACGGTCAGCCGCGCGCCACGCCGCCGGCTCTCTTCCCGAATGTGCGCCATGTGGGGCCACGCCAGAATCGCCGTTTCGGTCGAGCACTGCGCGCGGATGCCCAATGTCTCCGCTCCCATATACGCAATCGGCCGGATGTAGGCTTCGGTCAGCCGGTTGCGCCGAATCAATCCGCAGATCGCTTCCGCCAACTGCTCCCGCCGGAAAGGAATGCGCATGCCATACACCGCCGCCGATTGGTAGAAGCGCTCCAGGTGAGCGTCCAGGCGAAAGATCGCCGGTTCGCCGTTCACCGCATAGCTGCGAATACCTTCGAACACTCCGGTGCCGTAATGCAGAGCGTGCGTGGAAAGCGGCACTGTGCTCTCGGCCCAAGGCACAAATTCGCCGTTCATCCACGTCCACTGGATGTTCTCAAATGCCATTCTGTGGCCCCCTCTAACTGAAACTGCGCTGGAACCATTGTTGGAGGAAGCGAAGGATTCGTAAATACGACACGTTAAGCGACATTGCACTTCTACTATACTTTCTAAAGTACAATGCTTAAATGGATTTCGATAATGCAATACTTGACGAAACCGGCTGGCATATTCTCGAAGAGCTTCAGCAGAACGGCCGCCTCTCGTTTGCCGAACTCGGACGTCGCGTCGGCCTGACACTTCCTGCCGTCGCTGAACGCGTCCGCAAGATGGAAGACGCCGGCATCATCACCGGCTTCCGCGCTGAGGTGAATTCGGCCAAGATCGGTTTACCCATCGCGGCGTTCATCCGCATCAGCGTTGTAGGCGACGTCTTCGCGCGCATCGCGAAAGCCGTCCGCGACATGCCCGAAGTTCTCGAATGCCATCGCGGCACCGGCGCCGATTCGTTCACCCTGAAAGTGGCCGTCGAATCGGTGCAGCATCTCGAGCGACTGATCGACAAACTGACCCCTTTCGGCACGACCTCGACTTCCATTGTTCTATCGACTCTGGTCAGGCGCCGATCATTCACGCGCATGCGCCGCGCCTCCAGCATCCGAAAGAAGTGACTTCGCTCGAATCGCGACGGCTGCTCTACAATTCCCCAGTGCGCGCGCTAGCTATCATCTTCGTCATCATCGTCGCTGCGAGCCCCGCCCCCAGTGTCTTCGCGTCGGATTCCTGGTGGTCCGTTCAGACCATCGGCCTCGAAACCAACCTGCGCGGCGTCAGCGTCAGTTTTGAGCCCACGGAGGAACACGAGTATGTCGTCTGGGCGTCCGGTTCAAATGGAGTCATTCTGCGCTCAACCAACGACGGAGCAACATGGAAGCAACTCACCGTGGCAGGAGGCGGCGATCTCGATTTTCGCGCCATCGCGGCGTTCGACGCGGATGCCGCCTATGTCATGTCGAGCGGCGATGGCGATAAATCCCGTATCTACAAGACTACCGACGGCGGTCAGAGCTGGAAATTGCAATACTCCGACAAACGCCCCGGCTTTTTTCTTGATTCGCTGGCCTGCGATTCGAAAACGCATTGCCTGGCGTTGAGCGATCCGGTCGATGGGAAATTCCTGGTCCTGAGCACCGACGACGGCGAACACTGGAAAGAACTGCCGCGCGAGAAGATGCCCGCCGCCCTTCCCAAAGAAGGAGCGTTCGCCGCTAGCAACAGCGCCATTGCCTTCTCCGAGGATGGCGACATTTACTTTGGCACTGGAGGCGCCGCCGTCGCGCGTGTCTTTCGCTCCGCTGATCACGGACGCTCATGGACCGCGGTTGATACGCCGATTGCCAGCGGCGGCCCGTCCAGCGGAATTTTCAGCGTCGCCTGCGGCGGCTTCCTGGTAGTAGCAGTTGGAGGCGACTACAAGGATCCGGCCAGCGCGAAACGCGTGGCCGCTTATTCAAATGATTCCGGCGCAACCTGGCATCTTGCCGAGCAGCAACCCGGAGGCTACCGCTCAGCGGTCGGCGAATTCGGAAATGGCGATTTTGCTGCAGTCGGTCCGAATGGCACCGACATCAGCCACGAGGAACTCGGCCAGACCATGCACTGGCAGCACACCGACTACCTGAATCTCAACGCCGTCAGTTTTTATGGCGCTAATGGCTGGGCGGTCGGTCCCAAAGGAACCATCGCCCGCTTCAAGACTCATATCTTTTACGAAATCAAGAACAACGCGCCTGCCGACGTTCCGCTTGCTGGCCCATGATTCTCACCGCACTTCCACGGAGACGATTTCTCCTCCGTTTTTTCCCACCGCTCGATAATTCACCGACACCGGACGATTCTTCCACTCGCAGGAAAACTGGTCCTCCCCGATAATCAGCAGCGATTTGTAATCCGACGCATGCATCTTATAAGTCGTCATGCCGCTCAAGATAGTAACCGTAGCCTCGGGAGGCTTCGAGCAATCGCTACTCACGATTTTGCCTTTCAGAAATTGCACCGGCCCGGTCGTCCCCGGCTTGACCGGCGCTGGTTTCGGCGGCGCGTCCGTATCGTCATCTTGATTCTGTGCTGCGCTCGCGGTCGTTGCAGTCGCGCTCGTCCCCCCTGCCGGAGTGCTGGCCGCGCCCGCCGGCACCGCGCTTTCCCCGGCCCGCTGCGGACGCACTCCATATTTTTGCAGTGTCTCTAAATCGTCCAACTGCTGCTCCGCCGCGCCCGCCGCAGCCCGATCCGATCCCTCCTTCAGCCGAGTAAACACCTCCCGCGCCAGATCCCACTTCTTCCCCGCAACATAAATCTGCCCCAGGTTGAACTGATACTCCATATTCCGCGGCGCCAGCGCGATCGCCTGCCGTTGTGCCTCCAGCGCTGAGTTGATTCCGCCACCCTCCACCCGCGCCATGCCCAGCATGTTATAAGCGTCAGCTAACTCCGGATACCAATCCGCCACCGCCCGCAGATCCTGCATCATGTTCGCCAACCCCTGCATCTCTTGCCGCGTCGCCTGCGCTTTCCGATACTTCAGCACCGAACGGTAATACCAAATCCATGGGTCGCGCGGATTCAGATAGGTCGCCTTGTCCAGTTCGTCGGTGCCCGCGTCGAACTTCTTCTGGCGAATATCATCCCAAGCCAACCCGCGATGCGCTGCCTCATTATCTTTTGGATCCAGGATCAACTGCTGCAGATCGTGCAGCGCTTGATCGTGGTGCTCCGGAACGCGCGTCATGACATCGCCAATCACCGCTCGCGCTTCCTCATCCTTAACCGGATTCACCACCATTCCGATGTCGTCCGCATCAAACGGCAGAGCCAGACGATCCGGCTGCTGAGCGTCCACCGGATCTGCAATCGGCTTCTTAGCCTGATCGAGCGCAATGCCCAACCCGCTCAGTGTTTTGAAATAGCCTTTCACCGCCTCTTCCATCTGCGCCGGTGACATATCGAACGCCTGTACCATCGCCTTCTCCACTGGCACTTTTTGATTCAGCACAAGATCGAAGTAAGTCCCCGCCTCCGGCAGCTTGTTCGTGTTCACCAGATAGTGGACGACCATCCAGGACTGCGCGTAATACAAAGTGTTGTGTGTCCCCTCACGCGTCCCCGACCCGTCGTGTTTCATTGTGAACAGGTCCACCATCGACAGCCATACCGGAGAACTTACTAACTGCGTCAGCGACTGTGGCACATTCGGGTCTCGCCTCAGTTCATCGAAGACATCCTCGTGCCACTCCGGCGCCAGTTCCGGATCGCCTCCAAGCTCCACTTGTTTGCCGATGTATATCGATCCAAAATATTCTGCCAGCCCTTCGTCGAACCATCCCTGCGCCGGGGGATAGTTGTAATTCAACAGATAATGCGCCAGCGGATGCGCCACCGCCCGCCACGGATCGGCATCAAAAAGATTCAGGACGATATAAACCCGATCCGGTCCCGGCACATAGAATCCAGCCGCCATGCTCTGCTTTGCCGGAGCCACCATGCCATACTGCTTGTCGCTCTTGAGTGCAATGACGGTGATCGGGACTGCCATTGTCAGCTTGTTTTTCAGAAGCAGTTGTCCAAAAACCGCTCGCATCTGCTCCATCCGCAAAGCGATTTCCCGCCCGCGTTTTTCCCCAGCATCCGTGAGCACGGAAAAATGCGTAGAATGCACCTCCATCCATTTAGGCTCATCCTTAGCGAATGCCAGAGGCGAGAAACCACCCCCGATCATCAGACCCAAAACGGTGGTGCCGATACCAAACCAGCGCTTCACGTGGATTCCTTCCCCAAAAATGCTAGCACGCCTCCGTTCGGCGCGCGCTGGCGGGGACATCACTCGCGAGGGTTAGCAGAGAAACAAACCGGGGTGCCCCACTTCTCGCGCTTTTCGAGAAGTGGGCCGCCCGCCCGCGCCTTTTATCTTGGCCCCGCCCCGGCTCGCACGTTACACTCTCGTCCGTGACTTCGGCCCCTTCTTCGCGTCTTGCCTGGATCGACTGGATGCGCGGCCTGGCCTGCGTCCTAATGTTTCAGACGCACTGCTACGACGCCTGGCTCGGCGGCGACGCCCGCAACACCAGATTCCTCACGGGATCGCAAACTCTCGGCACGCTCCCCGCTCCGCTCTTTCTATTTCTGGCCGGAATTTCCTTCGCGCTCGTTACCGACAAACTCATCCGCAAGAACCTGAGCACGGCAGAAATCACCCGCACCATGCTCCGGCGTGGCGCCGAAATCTTCGCCTTCGGTCTGCTCTTCCGCCTGCAGGAATTTCTCATCGCCTGGGGATGGGCCCCACGGTCCGACTTACTCCGCGTGGACGTACTGAACATCATTGGCCTATCCATGATGCTGATGGCGCTCCTCTGCGGCATGGTCCTGCAAGTGTGGAGACGGGCGCCCTCGCCGGTCCAAGCCGAGCGCGGGTCGGAAGCCGCCCGTGGCCACATCAGCTCTCGGTTCGGGATAGTAGCTGCTGCCATCGCCACCGTCGCTTTAATAGCCCTGCTGACACCGCCCCTCTACACCAACTGGCGCCCAACCTGGCTGCCCTGGCCGCTCGAGTCCTACATCGACGGATGCCACAACCTGGGAGCTCCCCAATCCTGGCTCTTCCCGCTCTTTCCCTGGGCTGCATTCGCCTTCGCCGGCCTGGCCGCCGGATTCATAGTCTTCAGCGATCTTCTTTTCACAGACGCTCGTAACCAGCCCGCGAAAACGCTAGCACTGTTCGCCGCCGTCGGAGCCATAGCAATCGGTGCAGCCTACCAACTCGATCACTCTTCCTTCCACCTCTACTCCACTTACGATTACTGGCACACCAGTCCTAACTTTTTAATGATGCGCATAGGTATGTTGTTAATAATCTGCTTCCTGACTTATGCCTGGTGTCGCTGGGGACTGGCAACGCGAGGTTTTAGCCCGCTGATCCAGCTAGGCCAGACGTCATTACTCGTTTACTGGGTCCACATAGAATTCGTCTACGGACGCTTCTCCATCCTCCCCAAACGAGCCGAATCCATCCCCACCGCCTCGCGAGGACTGCTGGAAATATTCCTATTCATGTTACTTCTTTCATTAGTCCGCACCAGGATCGACTGGAAGACGTTTGACTGGAAGAGGTTGAGTCGAAGATTCCAAGCCGCGTAGGTTTGATCGTGTGGGGACGGGCGCCCCGCCCGTCCAAACCGAGCGCAGCTCGGCTTCGCTCAGACCCTTTGCAGCTTCCCCTTACCCCGCCCCGCCCGCCGACAGCTGCAAGACCGCATTTCCCATCAGCTTCAGCCCCACTCCCCAATTCAGACGCGCGCTGACGTCGTCCTTTCCGTAGCCGCTCACATACAAAGTGAAGTAATAACCTTCCCGGACGTCGCCGTCCTCCTCGAAGTAACACCGCCGCACGCACACTTCTGCGGCCGAGGGAGTCTCCGGCGTCCGGCGCAGCAACTCAATCAGCTTCCTAACAAATTGTTCGTGAGCGGGTAAGGATAGCCGCGCGTCAATGTTAGAGAGCACCACGTCCACATAACTCGCGTACTTATACGACGCCCTGAAGAGTTCTTCCTCCGGACTCAACTCCGTAGTCGACCACACATCGCATTTTGCCGTCTCCACCATGCTCCGCGCCGAGTTCATTGCCCGAAGAAACTCTCGCAGCTCGGGGAACTCTTCTGCCTCCTCGATTTGCGCCATCAACTCCGGATGGCACCTAAGGTCAACGTAAGCAAGCGTTCCGGCCGGATCTTTCCACGGAAAATCCAGCACCGGATCTTCCCGCCCCAGCTCGATCGAGAAATCAGCGTCCATCAGAACCCAGCCCTTGGAAGGTACCCATTAGAACGCATCCATTAGAATCTGCTCAGGAAGTCCACGATCTTGTGCTCCGCCCAATAACCGTCGCCATAACCACCATCGCCGTCCTTCCCCATCCCAGCGGGCGATCCAACAGGTGACCGAGCAGGTGTTCCGATAAACGCGCAATGTCCGCCATCCTCCGTCTCCACGAAGCTGATGTTATGGTTCGCCGATATTTTCCGCCGCGTCTCCGCCGTAATGCGAATGAACGGATCATTCGCCGCGTACAAAATCAGTGTCGGCACCGCGATCCGCTCCACCACGTGCGCCGCCGAAGCACGGTCATAGTAATCGTCGACGCCCGTAAAGCCGCAATAGTAAGCCGTCACCTTGTCATCAAACGCGCGCAGGCTGCGGAGGCCGCGCAGCCGGCCGACGTCGAAGTGATCGGGGAAAAGCCGCGCCTTATGCAGCATTCGCCGGTGCAGCGCCCACAAGAAATAGGTTTCGTAAAGTCGGTTGGCCGGTTGGTGCAGCGTGTCCGCCGATTTCGCCAGATCAATCGCCGGACAACACGTGGCGACAGCACGAAATTGCGGCGGCGCCTGCGATCCCCACTCCCCTGCCAACTTCAGCACGATGTTGCCGCCCATCGAGAATCCGACCAGCGCCAGGCGCGAAACGCCGTCGCGCGCGATGACCTCGCGCGCCACCACCGCGACGTCACTCGACAGCCCCGAGTGATAGAGCACCGGGGCGAGCGCGTCCGTGCCGCCACAGTTGCGTTGGTTGTAGCGGATCACATTCATCCCCGCGGCCAGCGCCTTTTCGGTGATGCCGAGCATGTACTGCGATTCGCTCGACCCTTCCAGCCCATGAACAATAATGATGGTCAGCGCGCGCGTTCGATCCGCCTGCCAGTGGCAGTGGCAAAGCACCTCGACGCCGGGCGCTACTTCGATGAACCGCTCCTCCGACGCCGGCAAATGAAAACGTCGCGGGATCAAGAAGCTGGCAACCGTCTGCACATGTCCGCCGCTCAACCAGCGACGTGGTGTGAAAGGACGCGTCTCACTATGTGTTTGCGAAGTACCCACACTTTGATTTTAAATAGAAGACAGCAATTTTCTTTGTGGAGTTTTCTTCATGCCCATCTTTGAGTACATCTGTAAGGAATGCCAGCACGAGTTCGAGGCTCTGGTCTTCGGCAAACAAGAAGCGGAGTGCCCGAAGTGCCAGAGTAAGAAACTGGAACCGCAGCTCTCCGTGTTCGCCGTGGCCGCGAAGAGCGGAGCGGGAAACCGGCCGTCTTTCTCGGCAGGGTCGGCGGGTCCCTGTGGATCGTGCGGCGACGCTCGGGGGCCGGGAGCCTGCTCGCTTGAAGACCTCGACTAAGTCCTTTGTTTGGGTGCGAAAGTGTTTGGCGTGAAATACAAGTGCTTCTTGTAATATCTCTTCGCTATAGCTATTTCGCTAACCACCCCGACTATTCCATCGCGTATTTTCTCGCCTCTGCAACGTAACTTCGGGAACTCTTTAGCGAGTAACTGATGTGACGTTTCGCTTTTGGGCGTACGTAGTTATGATTCCGCTTGAAATCGTTACAGCGACATTCGGGGCGTAAATGGATCGAGGGAAAGAGCGACGTTTGAGCCTGGAGTTGACGGTACGCATCTGGGGAGTGGACAGGATGACGCGGCCTTTCGCCGAACTGGTTCGGGCGCGCAACGTCAGCGACACTGGGGCAGTTCTGATGGGCGTGCGCTCGAAGGTCCAGGCCGGAGAACTGCTCGACGTGCAACTCGGCGAATCGCGGGCGCAGTTTCGTATTTTGTGGATCAATCTTTCGGGAGAGGCCGGCATACAGGCTCTGGCATCTGAGCCTCCCATCTTGGGGATCGGCCTCCCCAAAGTTTATGAAATGGTGGGGACCGGATAGGCCTACGCCGAACGGCACTCCATCGGCCAACTAACGTGGATTCACGTGGCCGGTTCCCACTTTTTCCTCAGCAAGAAACCTGGCAAACACTTCATTGGATAGGAGACGTCCTCGGGCGGTGAGGCGCAGGGTTGCGCCTTGCTGCTCGAGCAGACCTTCCAGCACGCTTTGCCGGATCGCTGCTTCCCAGACGGTAGCCATTTCTGGGCGGGGTCCTTGTTGAAGCCCTGGAATATCGATACCGCGGTTGAGGCGCAGTCCGAGGAAGAGGCTTTCTTCGATTGCCGCTTGCCCGGATACCGGAGTCACCGTGCGCGGCGCACGATTCATGTAGGCGTCGAGCGAGTCGGGAGTTGCAAAGCGGATGGCTTGGTAACCCTCGCCCTCGTAACGACCTTCGTTCTGATCCTCGGCGACAAGCATGGAGTGCGCGTCGACGCCGAAACCGACATAGGGCTGGCGCGTCCAATATTTCAAGTTATGGCGAGACTCGTTGCTTCGTGAATGGCCGGCGTCCGACGCCGCGACGGCGCGTGCAAAGTTGGAAATTTCGTACTGCACGATGCCGGCGGCCGCTAACATTTCGCGCGCCTGCTGGTAGAAATCTGCGGTTGCGTCGTCGTTGGGAACGAAGTGGGCGTGGTAGCGGGCGCCTCCGGCGATCAGTTCTCTGCCCAGGCGCGAATCCTCGTCTACTTCGAGCATGTACACGCTGGCGTGCGGAACACCGGTCGCAATCATCTCGGATATCGAGTAGGCCCAGCTATCCGCCGTCTGGTGCGGCAACCCGGCGATCAGGTCAATATTAATGTTGGCGAGGCCCGCGTCCCGCAGACGTGCGATTTCTTGCAGAACAGTGGTGCGTTTGTGCAGTCGCCCGACGGACTGCGCCTCCTGATCGACGAAAGACTGCACGCCCAGGCTCACGCGGTTCACGCCACATTGCTGCAAGGTTTCGATCAGAGCGGGCGTAAGCGTGCCCGGGGCGCATTCGACCGTGATCTCGGCATCGGGCGTAATCGCAAAATGATTGCGTACGGCGGCAAAGAGGCGCAGCAACTGTGCTGCCTCGAGGATGGAAGGAGTGCCTCCCCCGAGATAGATGGAGTCGGCACTTTCTTCGAGTGCGCAGCCTAGGTCCGACGCAAGCTGGCGCGAGTCGGCGACATCTTCGAGCAAGCGGGCAACGTAGTTCTCGTAGGCGGACTTCGAAAACACGTCGGAGGCAAAGTTGCAGTAGCTGCACTTGGTCCGGCAGAAGGGAACCGAGATGTAGAGGCCAAGGGACATGCTGTTGCTGTTGTTCATTCTATGGGATACGCCCGGCCGGACAGTGGCTTAAAATAGAAACTCGGGCCCCGTCAAGAATGGGCGGAACAGGTCAGAGGTGGCCATGAATGGCGCAAACATGAATAACGCAAATGTGAGCAATGACTCGATTGAACTTTTGTGCAATCACTGCGGCAAGACATTTTCCGCCTTTCTGCACGAAATGGCCGACCAGAATGCCAAGGTCGTATGCCCTGATTGCCGCGAGAGCCCTGACTGCAAGCCTGCGAAAGCTACCAAGAAGGTTGCGGGAGCTCGGTCGGTCAAGAAGACTATCTAGAGAGTTGCTGTTCTTTCTCTACCCATTTCGTCTTGCATTTTTTTGCTGGCAAAAAATGCGGGCGGCTTTGCGGCCGCCCGATTCACAGTCTTACTTTGCCGAGCTAGTTCGCCTGCGGTAGTTCTGCCACAAACCCGGCAAAGAACGCCAGAGTGCCGGGGTTGCCGGGATCCTGGAGCAGGAGACCGCGCGTGATCAGCGGCACCGCCGTAGTATCGGCGGACAGTGCGCTGAGGCCGTTCAGGTTAAGGAACAGCGTAGTGTTGCCGGTATAAACGGTCACCGGCCCACCGGCAGCGTAGCCCACCAAGCCATTGTTTGAAAGCTTGAAGGATCCGGCGTTGTCGTTGGTTACGGTGACGCTTCCCGGCACCAGCGTGCCGTAAACGCCCTGACGACGCAGCGAAATCATCTGCGGGGTAAACGTGGGGTTCACGAAACTGCCGCCGATGAAGACTCTCTGGCCAACTTCGATGGATGTGTTACTGAACAGCGCATTGGTAAGCGGCCCGTCGAGGAAACAGATTTCGTAATCGGTCACCGCGCTGATGTCGATGGTCTGGATAGTGCGCGAGTCGCTGTCCAGGTCTGCGCCCGTCTCACCGATCCACATGGTTACTGACTGCGCCTGGCCAGAGCTGTTGTTAGTGACCTGCAGAACGCGCCCGGAGAGGAACGAATGCGCCGTGGTGATGACCTCCACGCTGTCGGCCATCAGGCTGCCATCCGCCTGAAATGAACCTTCGACCCCAACAATTGCCGGAACCGCAAGATCGTTCATGTTCCAGCCGCTGTTGAACTGGGTGCTGTCGTTGACGTAGACCGTTAACTGGCGGCCATAGGGCCCTTGAATGACAAATGAGCTATTGGCTTGATCCACCGAGGCCAGTCCGCCGGTCAGATCCGTAACCTTGGCATCAGGATCGCTCGCCCTCGTGGCTTTGACATAGATAACCGGATTCACGGTGCCGGTAACTTGCCCGTTAGTGACGACCAGCGATTGCCGGATATCGAATTCCACCTTCAGGCCGGCCAGACCGTTGCTCCCCACAACCATTGGAGTGGGGAAATTGACCGTCATTGAGTAAGGAGACTGGGGCAGCGTGCCGTTGATGGTGTTCAGCGCCGGCGGATCCTGGGTCATGTCGACAAAAGAAATGACCGGGTTCGCCAGCACGAAGGTCGCGCTGCTGTAAGTATCCGCAGGAACAGAGTTGAACGCGAGCGGCGAGCGCAGGCCCAAAAGGCGCGCGAAATCTACGGTTGTTGGAGCCGATAGCACCTGTGGCGAATTGTTCTTGCCGGTCAGGGTGATGGAGTTGATGGTAACGTCAAAGCCCACTACCGAGGCCAAGGGCGCATCTTCGCCAGTGACGAACACGTTGCCGGACTGTTGTGCCGGCGGAGTGGAGTTTGAGGAGTTAGAGCTGCAACCAACGAGCGTGAGGGTTGCGAGCAAGGCAGCGACGGTCAATTTCAATGCACGGAACTTTTTCATGCCGGTCTCCAGGTAAAGAATTGGTGGGGAGAAACGATCTGTCATACGGATATGGAAACCCGCTCACTTCCGGAAAGTCGCGTAACCTTATGGCTGGATTACCTCCCCGGATTCGGTCCGCCCGTCTGCGCGCGATTGCCCTTGCTTTTGAGTAAGTTAGATAGATATGCGCGGAGGCAGACTTGCTCGCAGCCGTAGAACGCTCCTGATTCTGACCTGCTGCCAAGACGCTCCCCACTCTATGGCGAGAACCTTTTTCCATCCTGCGCGCCGGCTCGACCATCTATCTGGAGTGGTGTTGTTGGGGTAGTCTTTATTAAGGTAGTCTTTAGATTTTAGGGTTCTCTTGCGCCACCGATGGCCTCCAATCAGGAAGAAGAAGTATTAGGCAAAGCGTACGACGGCCGGCTGATGCGGCGGCTGCTTACGTATCTGCGTCCCTATAAATGGCACGTGGTGGTGGCGCTCGCAGCCATCATCCTGAAGTCGGTCCTGGACGTGCTGGGACCGTTCCTCACCAAGATCGCCATCGATAAATACCTGGCCAAGTCGCCCAACTCGCATTCATGGATTGGCGACCGCCTGAGCAGCGCTCCGCTGACCGGCATCGCTCAGATTGGCGGCCTGTATGTCGGAATTCTCGTCCTCACCTTCGCGCTGGAGTTTATCCAGACCTACCTAATGCAGTGGACGGGGCAGAAGGTGATGTTCGATCTGCGCCGGCAGATTTTCCGCCACTTGCAGCACATTCACGTCGGGTTTTTCGACAAGAATCCGGTGGGGCGGCTGGTGACGCGGGTGACCACCGACGTCGACGCGCTCAATGAAATGTTTACGGCGGGCGTGGTCTCCATTTTCGAAGATGTCTTCGTGCTGGCCGGCATTATCGCCATCATGATGGAGATGAACTGGAAACTGGCGCTCATCACGTTTGCCGTGCTTCCGCTGATCTTTTACGCGACCAAGATTTTTCGCGACAAAGTGCGCGATTCCTACCGGCGCATTCGCACGGCGATTGCCCGGATTAATTCCTTCCTGCAAGAAGCGGTCTCGGGAATGCTAGTCTTGCAGCTTTTCAATCGCGAGAAGCGTGCCTTCAATAGATTTTCCGACATCAACGCCTCGCACATGGAGGCGTTCAAAGACGCCATCATGGCCTACTCGGTTTACTACCCGGTGGTCGAAATCCTGGCGTCGATTGCGGTCGCCAGTATCATCTGGTTCGGTGGGAATGGAATCCTCCAAAACGCCAGCGTTTCCAGCGTGGCCATTGGATTTTCCAGGAAAAGCCTTCTCACCTTTCACATGGTGAGCAGCGTAATGACGCTCGGCGTGCTGGTGGCGTTCATGCAGTACGCGCAGCGGTTCTTCCGCCCGATTCAGGATCTGAGCGAGAAGTACAACATCCTGCAATCGGCGATGGCCGCGGGCGAGCGCGTGTTCAAGCTGCTGGATACCAAGATTGAAGTCACGTCGCCCGCGATCGCGAAACAACCGCAGGGCCCGGGGCGGATTGAATTCGATCATGTATGGTTCGCCTACAACACGAGTGGAGAGCCTGACTGGGTGCTGCGCGACGTTAACTTTGCACTTGAGCCGGGCGAGACGATCGCCGTCGTCGGCCACACCGGAGCGGGCAAGACTACGCTGATCTCTTTGCTGATGCGCTTCTATGACGTGCAGCGGGGAGCGATTCGCATCGACGGCGTGGATATCAAGGAGATGAATCTCGACGACTTGCGCAGTCGCTTCGGCGTTGTCTTGCAGGATCCCTTTCTATTCAGCGGTACGGTCGAGGGCAACATCCGCCTGGGAACGGCGCGCATTCAGGACCAGGACGTGGAACAGGCGGCGGAGGATGTCAACCTCGCCGATTTCATCCGAACCCTGCCGGGGGGATTCAAGGAAGAAGTGCGCGAACGCGGCTCGACGCTCTCGACCGGCCAGAAGCAGTTGATCAGTTTCGCGCGCGCGCTGGCGCACAATCCGAAGATTCTGATTCTGGATGAGGCGACTTCAAGTGTGGACACGGAGACCGAGTTCCGTGTGCGCGACGCGCTCAACCACATGGTGGAAGGGCGAACGGCGCTGATCATCGCGCACCGGTTGTCGACCATCCAGCGTGCCGACAAGATCATCGTGATGCACAAAGGGCAGGTCCGCGAAATGGGATCGCACCAGCAACTGCTGGCCCAGCGCGGAATTTACTACAAGCTCTACCAACTGCAGTATAAGGATCAGGAGATGCCGACCGGGGCTCCCCCGGTCACCGCGAACGCGGACGACTGAACGCTGGTCCATCGATCCCGTTACAATGTGACCCGTGCAAGTTCTCATCTCCGCCGGTGAAGCCTCTGGCGAAATGTATGGCGCGCAACTGATGGAAGCTCTGCGACGGCGCGCATCCATCTCCGCCTGTGTGGAGACGGGACTTCGTCCCGTCCCGGCGGGGCAAAGCCCCGCCACCACACAAGCCCTGCAGCTTGAATTTTTCGGCGCGGGCGGGGAGCGCATGCGGGCTGCCGGGTGCGAAATCATCGTCGACGCGAAAGACCTTGCGGTTGTCGGCATTACTGAGATTCTTAGCCATCTGCCGGAGATTCTCGGCCTCTATCGGAAATTGATTCGAGCGGCCGATGAAAAACGTCCGGCGCTTGCCGTCGTCATCGACTCGCCAGCTTTCAACTGGCGTGTGGCGCGGCAAATGCGCAAGCGTGGCATTCCGGTGGTTTATTACGTCTGCCCGCAGTTCTGGGCGTGGCGGCAGGGACGCGTCAAGCTGCTGCGCAAGTACGCCAACAAGGCGCTGGTGATTTTTCCCTTCGAAGAAAAGTTCTATCGCGACCGCGGAGTGGACGCGACGTTCGTCGGCCATCCACTGGCCGATTTGCCCGCGCCCGCAATTACTCGCGAAGCATATGCGGCCGAGAATCAGCTCGACACTGCAAAATCTTGGATCACGCTGATGCCAGGCAGCCGCCGCAAAGAAGTGCGCATGAACCTGCCCACGATTCTTGCGGCGGCGGATCTGCTGGAGCACGATCCGCTGCAAAAAGATCTGCTGGACAAAGGTCGGCCCGGCGGCGGTTATGAATTTCTGCTGCCTGTCGCACGCACGCTGGACGCTTCATTTCTCCGGGAATTGATCGGGGCGCCGCCAACAGAGACGCGGCAAGCCGCGTCTCTACCCAGCATTCACCTGGTCCCTGAGGCGCTGCCTGCCTTGTTTCACTCGCGCGCGGGAATCGTTGCCAGCGGTACGGCCACGGTCGAAGCTGCCATCATGGGCACTCCTTTTGTCATGGTGTACCGCGTGTCCCGGCTGACGTATGCGCTAGGCAAGCCGCGCGTGAAGGTTCCTTACTTTGCGATGGTCAACCTGATCGCGGGGGAGGAAATCGTCCCGGAGCTAGTGCAGCACAAATTCACGGCGCAAAACATCGTCACGGAACTGAACAACATCATCCCCGATGGCGAGCCCCGGGCGCGCATGATCGAACGCTTGGCGGCGATACGAGCAAGACTGAAGCAGGGAAGCGGCACCGCCACACTTCCTTCAGAAAAGGCAGCGGAGATCATATTGAAGGAGATCAGCCTGAACACGATGATGTAAATTTTCAGCAAACAAATTTCTCTAACCCTTGTCCTCACAGCATCTTTTGCGGGAAAATTAACATCTTAGAGACTGTTGTCCTGCCAGGAGACTCTACTTGAAGCTTTGCTACTCTCGACCGGCGCGCCGGGCGCTCGGTTCAACGGTTGTCGTTTTTCTGGTTGTTTTTCTTGCCTCGGTCGCGCACCGGCCGGCGCTGGCGGCCGAGAAGACGCGCCTGCGCGTTGACGATTACCAGATCGACGTCGAACTCCTGCCGCAGACTCACAAGCTCACCGCACGCGCCACCGTCAAAGTGACGGCCATCGACGACGTCACCGTAGCCACGTTTCAGTTGAACAACGCGCTACGCATTACCAAGCTCACGGACGCGAACAACAAGCCGCTCACTCCCGAGCGCAACACGCAGGAATCAACCGTGCGCTTCGCGCTCAACAGCAACCTGGCAAAGAATACGACCACCAACTTCACCTTCGAATACGAAGGCACGCTGGAGAGCGCCGAGGAGAGCCCGGTTGAGGGATTGAAGCTCGCTTACGTCGGCCCGGAGACCAGCTACTTGTTTTACTCCGGATTATGGTTTCCGGTTGCGGGGTACGGCGTCAACCGTTTTACTTCGACCATTAACGTTACCGTCCCGGCGCACATGGTGGTGATCGGTAGCGGGAAGGAATCGTCCGGAGCGGCTGCGGCGCCCACCAAAAAGCCCGCGACCGTGATTGCGAACTCCAAGACTTTCTCCTTCGCCTGGGATAAGCCGAGTTTCCCCGGCACGATCATTGCCGGCACGTTCCAGGAGTTCAAACTCGATGAAGCGGGCATCGACCTGCATGTGTTCTTCAAGCCCAATAAACAGGACCTGGGCGCGGAGTACGCATCGACGGCGGTCAAGGCATTCACCTACTTCGTGACCCAGTATGGAGTCGCACCCTCGACGCGGTTAAAGATCGTGGAACTCCCCGATGACACCGTGCCCACGGCCTGGGCGCCTGAAATCGCTGCCCTTTCGAGCCGAGCGATTACGGAGAAGACCAACTACCGGCTGCTGGCCAATACCATTGCCCATCAGTGGTGGGGCGTCTCGGTGAGTCCGGCATCGAAAGAAGACTGGTGGATCAGCGACGGCTTCTCGCGCTACTCCGAAGCTCGCTATGTGGAGAGCGCGGCGGGCGAAGCGGGACTTGAGGAAATGATCAAGGACATGTCAGTGGGAGCGCTCGCCTATGACAGCGTGCCGCTTTCGAGCGCCAACAAGCTGGACTATTTTTCTCCCGAATTTCAGTCGCTGGTGACCGACAAGGGCGCCATGATCCTGCACATGCTGCGCTGGGTAGTCGGCGAGAAAGATTATTTGAAGATCATGCGCGAATTCGCCGCCAAGTACGCGGGCAAGCCCGCCAGCAGCGACGATTTCCGCGAACTCAGCGAGCAGGTGTCGGGTCAAAAGCTCACCTGGTTCTACTCCCAGTGGATGGATTCCACCAGCGCTCCCGAGTTCAAGGCCAAGTACACCGTCTACCGGCTGGGCAACAACAAAGGCTTCCGGATTGTCGGCGCCATCACGCAGGACCTTGACCTGTTCCGCATGCCGGTAAATTTGAAAATCGATACCGATGGAAGAACGGAAGAAAAACGCATTGAGGTCGTGGGCACCGATTCCCCGTTTTCGGTCGAAACCTTTGGACGCCCGCGGCGCATCTCGGTCGATCCCGAACACCGCGTACTGACCAACTCCAAGGACATCAAGCTGCGTTCCTCCATCGTGCGCGGACAGGGTCTGATCCAGCAAGGCGACCTGGCGGGAGCGCTGAGCGAATTCAACAAAGCGCTCGAAGTCAACAAGAACAGCTCTCTGGCTCACTACCGGGTTGCCGAAGTGTTTTACATGCAGAAAAATTATCAGGCGTCGGCGAACGCCTACCGCGAATCGCTGAATGGCGACGGGGAACCGCGCTGGACCGAGGTTTGGAGCCGCTTGCAGTTGGGCAAGATTTTTGACGTAACCGGACAGCGCGAACGCGCCGTCAATGAATACCGCCAGGCCATCCAGACCAACGACAATACCCAAGGTGCGCTCGACGAAGCCCGCCGCTACATGCAAAAGCCTTACGAGCGGGAAAAAGGAAGCTAGAAAATCTCCGGTAGGGACGCGGCTTGCCGCGTCTCTACGATAAAGATTGCCAATCGGAAAAGTGGGCCCGTACCACCAGGCGAATAGCGGTACGGGCCAGGAGGGAACGATTCAGAATATAAGGCAGATTCCTAAGAATGTCAAGTAAGTTTATAGACTTTGTTTACTGTTAACACGGGTACCCGTTGTGGCAGCGGGGCTTTGCCCCGCCGGGACAGGGCAGAACCCCGTCCCCACACCAGCCCCGTATCTTGACCCGCATCCCTGCAGCGCGTAGAGTTTTTAGACAGGGGTGGGGTTCCTTATGTCGAGCGAAACCAGCAAGTATTTGAAATTCGGCTCGGTGACCGTGTTGATTCTGGTCTCGCTTGGCTACCTTGCCTACACCGGCGTGCAGGACAGCAAAAGCTACTACGTCACCATCAAGGAATTGAACGGCATGGGGAACGACGCCTACTCCAAGCATCTGCGGGTAGCCGGAAACGTGGTCCCGGGTTCGATCAAACGCTCCGGAACCCGCGTTGACTTCATGCTGAAAGAAAATGAACTGACGCTTCCCGTTTCGTATACCGGGACCGAAGCTCCGCCCGACACTTTCAAGGACGACTCGCAAGCTCTGGCCGATGGCAGTTTCGGACGCGACGGCGTCTTCCACGCCAAGCAGCTACAGGCCAAGTGCGCGTCGAAGTACGCTCCGCAGCCCGGAGCCACTCCAGCGGCGGAACCGGGCAAGAGCATGTCGCAGAATCAGAATTCCGGGCAGACCGTTTCTCAGCTGCGATAGAGGGTGAGGAAATGACGGATCGTCGGGAGGACCAACTGATTCCGGAGTTGATCGTACGCAACGGCCCAGCCGCTATTGAATTCTATAAAAGAGCTTTCGGCGCTGAAGAGGTGCACCGGATGATGACTCCGGACGGAACAAAGCTCGCCCATGCGGAACTGACCGTGGACGGACACAAGTTTTTCGTTTGTGATGAGTTCGACGCCAGCCAACGTGGAACATGCAAGTCACCGCAGACCCTTTGTGATGAGTTCGACGCCAGCCAACGTGGAACATGCAAGTCACCGCAGACCCTCGGTGGAACGGGAGTCCGAGTGACACTCTTTGTCGATGATGCGGATGCGACCGTTCAGCACGCGATTAGTGCAGGCGCTCGCGTGAATATGCCAGTGCAAGATATGTTTTGGGGCGCGCGCTACGGGAAAATCGTGGACCCATTCGGACACGAATGGGGCATCAACCAACAAGTGCAGGAACAGACTCACGTGGAGACTCGAACCGCAGCCGATGAGTTCTTCTCGAAGCGGAGAGATAGCGCCTAATTCCTTTGACTGAAACCGCCCCCGCGCCCGTCAACGTCGTTACAATCACGAACCTGATCAAGCAGTTTGGCCGTTTTGCCGCGCTGCGCGGCGTGACTGCAGAATTTTCCGGTGGGAAGCTTTACGCTATCCTCGGCGACAACGGCGCCGGCAAGACTACGCTGTTGCGCACTCTGGCCGGACTCAACCGGCCGTCGAGCGGTCAGGTCGCGATCCTTGGGGCGGGCAAATTTCACGACATCTGCCAGCACGTGGGCTACATGGCGCATCCTTCCCTGCTTTATGACGAGATGGGCGGGATGGAGAACCTGGAATATTTTGCCCGGCTGTACGGAATCACCAGTCGCACGCGCTGCGCCGAGGTCATCCGCGCGGTCGGACTTGATCCCGATCTCGTCCGCCCGGTCGGCCAGTATTCGCAAGGCATGCGGCAGCGGATGTCTTTGGCGCGTGCTTTACTCAATGACCCCAAAATCCTATTGCTCGATGAGCCATTCTCGAATGTGGATCTTCATTCCGCAACGGAAATGGTCCGTCTGCTGGCTCGTACCCGCGATCAGGGCACAACAGTTTTCGTCGTCACGCACCAGGCGTCGTTGCTGGAGGGCGCGGCCGACGAGTTCGTCTGGATGGAATACGGCAAGATTGTCGCGCGCACGCGCGAACTGAAACGGCCGGAGACGACGGTGGAGAAAACGGGAGGGAACTGGGGAGAAACTCCGGGGGGAAGTCTAAGATGAGCGCGCCCACCGGCATTACCCGCGTCACGCTGCTCAAAGACTTGCGCCTGGAGTGGAGATCGAAGGACGCCATCAACTCCATGCTGTTTTTTTCTCTGCTGGTGGTGGTCGTATTCAGTTTTTCGTTCGACCCGAGCGCTGAAGAGTCGCGGCAGATCGCCGGCGGCTTGGTCTGGGTGGCGTTCCTGTTCGCGGCGGTGGTAGCGCTCAACCAGACCTGGGCGCGCGAGATTCGCAACCAGGTGCTCGACGCCTACCGCGTCTCTCCGGCTCCGGCGAACTCCCTGTTTATAGCCAAGACACTGGGCAACTTCATTTTTGTGAGCGTGCTGGAAGCGCTGATGACCCCGCTGTTCATCGTGTTTTACCGTCTGCGGTCGCTCGGCCCGGTTTGGCAGTTGCTACTGGTCGCGGCGCTCGGGACCTGGGCGCTGGTCGTGAACGGAACCTTCTTCGCCGCTATGTCTCTGCGGACACGCAGCCGCGAGATCATGCTGCCCCTGCTGCTGTTCCCGATCTCGATCCCGGCCATCATCGGCATGGTCCAGTCCACCACTTCCATACTGAACGGCGAAGGCGCACGTTTCTGGATCGTGTTGCTTGTGACCTATGATCTGTTGTTTACTACGGTGTGCCTGCTCCTGTTTGAAACCGTCTTGAATGCTGAATGAGAATCATTGACGCATTGAGAGAATGAGTTATTGAATCATTCACACCTCGACGGTTCGATTCAATGTTTCAATGACTCAATGCCTAAATGGCTGAATGATTCAATGAAAAAAGCCTTCCCCATCCTCGGCGTCCTGACCGCGATCCTGCTGAGCTATGCGCTGTACATGGCGCTGGTGTGGGCTCCCACCGAAAAGACCATGGGGAACGTGCAACGAATTTTTTACTACCACGTGCCTTCGGCGTGGACGGCGTTCATCCTTTTTTTCGTTAATTTCGGAGCCTCGATTGTCTATCTGATCAAGCGCAAGCCGGCTGCCGACATCGTCGCGCTGGTCAGCGCTGAGGTAGGCGTGGTTTTCTGCAGCGTGGTGCTGGTCACGGGCCCGATTTGGGCGCGTCCGGTCTGGGGTATCTGGTGGACCTGGGACATGCGCCTCACCTCGACCCTGGTGCTGTGGCTCATCTACGTGAGCTATCTTTTTCTGCGCCGCTTCTCCTCCAGCGGAGAAACGCCCACGCTGGCCGCCGCGCTGGCCGTTCTGGGCGCGCTCTGTGTGCCCTTCGTTTACTTTTCGATCTGGTTTTTCCGCACCCAGCACCCGCAGCCGGTCATGGGCGGAGGGGGATCGATTGACCCGCGCATGCTGCACGTGCTGCTCATCAACTGGCTGGCCTTTTCCTGCTTTGCACTTCTCGTTTGCTGGTCGCGCTACCGCCTGGAAAAATTGCAGCGCGACGTCGACCAGGCCCATGCCCTGGAATCTCTAATGGACCCCCGCGGGAGTATACGATGAGCGGAAACGGATACCTTTTCGCAGCCTACGCCGTCACCTGGATCATCCACATCACCTACTTGGGGACGATCGTCCGCCGCTATAAACGACTGCAGGGCGAGATCGAGGCCTTGAAAAAAACGGGGCCCAGGTCTTAGGTCTCAGGTGTCAGCGGCCGCAGCGCAAATTTTTTTCCTGAGACCTGAGACCTAAAGCCTGAGACCTGTTCTCCCGAGACCTTTTTCTTTACAACCATTTCCCTCGCTTTCGGCTTCTCACTAGGCGGCCCTTGCTCTCTGTCCCGCTTGACAGCGTATCTGTTGGATGTAAAAGTATTTGTTTGGTTCAAACCCAGTATTCTGGTGACAGGTACGCGACCGCTTCCTGAGGGTGTCGAGGGGCAGCGGTGTTTATGTGCCATTCTTGTTCTCACCCCACGAAATTGGGAAATTGGAGGAGCTTCGTGAATCGGAATTACCCTGTGTCGGTAGGAGGTTCGGTGAGATCGGTGACAGTGGAAAAGACAGGAAATGGGATGAAGGTGGCTTTGGTGGCGGCGGCAGTGCTGGCCATCGCAAGCGTCATGTTTTATTTTGGGACCGCGGTCCATGCCGCAAAAGCCAGCGGGCCAGGCTCTACCGAGCAACGATCCGCCGAGCGAGCTTCTGCCGATCAAAGATCCGCTGAGCAAGTATTTGCCCCCCATCAGGCGATTCCTTCGCACTCGGTGTCGCTGCCGCTGTTCTTCGAGCCGAACCAGGGACAGGTTGCTCCCCCCGTAAAGTTCCTCGCCCACGGCGCCGGCTACGGCCTGTTTCTGACCGCCGACGAGGCGGTGCTGGATCTCCGGCGAGCGGGCAAGGGTCAGCCATCTTCCGGCAGCGTGGTGCGCATGCGCCTCGACGGCGCGAACTCTTCGGCCAGCGTCTCCGGCGTTTCGCCTCTGCCGGGGAAGAGCAGCTACTTTATTGGGAACGATCCTTCCAAGTGGCGGCGTGACATTCCGCAGTTTGCCCGCGTGCAATATCAAGCGGTTTATCCCGGCGTCGATCTGGTTTACTACGGCAATCAGGGACAGCTCGAATACGACTTCCGCGTCGCTCCGGCTGCGGATCCGAACCAGATTGCGTTGAGCTTCCAAGGCGCTTCCGCCCGCATTGTGCCCGGAGATTCAGGTGGCTCCGGCGGTCTCGTCCTCTCCACCGCCAATGGAGAGGTGCGCTTCCACGCGCCTCGCGTCTATCAACCTGCCGCACCCCAGTCCGCCACAGGAAATGCGTCCGGCAGCGCCGAGAAAGCGGTCGCGGGAGCGTTCCGCCAGCTCGCCGACAACAAAATCGGCTTCACCATCGGAGAGTACGACCACAGCCGCGAACTGGTCATCGACCCGACCCTGACCTATTCGACCTACCTCGGCGGCAGCAACACCGAGAGTTTGGTGCGAGTCGCGGTCGATAGCTCCTTGAATATTTATATCGCGGGATCGACC